>Ga0315278_10000277_pt1 | contig 46587 bp, 41 predicted proteins | sample YL17G06_0_MG_FD_203880 | JGI IMG/M metagenome (GOLD analysis project Ga0315278, IMG submission 203880) | Sediment microbial communities from Yellowstone Lake, YNP, Wyoming, USA - YL17G06_0 | ecosystem: Environmental > Aquatic > Freshwater > Lake > Sediment | place: USA: Wyoming | collected... | reverse complement strand
GAAAACCGTTCGAAAAAATTTAAACCTTAGCCATTTCAGCCACTCCAAACTTTAGGCACTATTAATTGTTACTTCATTAAATACTGATATAAAATGGAAAATCATTATAAAAACATAGAAGCAATTTTGCCACCACCTGCTTTTCACATGGTTGGCGATGGGTTCAAGGTACATAATTTTTTCCCTTCTCAACCTGAGATAGGGATGGATGGCATGAGCCCGTTTTTCCTGATGGATTACGGCTCAAAATGGGAAGTACCACCTTCAAATACTCCAAAAGGTGTCGGTGTACACCCCCACAGGGGTTTTGAAACAGTAACAATTGCCTATCACGGGAAAGTTGCACATCACGACAGTGCCGGGAACAGCGGGGTAATCGGAGAGGGCGATGTACAATGGATGACTGCCGGAGCCGGAGTGCTTCATAAGGAATACCATGAAAAGAAGTTCAGTAAGAAAGGCGGAGTTTTTCAGATGGTTCAATTATGGGTCAATCTTCCGGCCAGATTTAAAATGACACAGGCAAAATACCAGGCAATTGAAAATAAAAACATGGCAAAATTTTTATTGGATGATGGTAAAAGTGTGGTTGAGATCGTTGCAGGTGAATATAAGGGTCTGAATGGCCCTGCATTTACATTCTCACCTATGAACATGTTTAATGCAAAGCTGATTCAGGGAGGAAAAGCAGATTTCAATTTCCACGAAATATTCAATACCGGTATGCTAGTAATTGACGGAGAAATAAAAATAAATAATTCCAAAACTGCCTCTGAAAATTATTTTATCCTGTTCGGCCATGATGGAGAAGATATTGTTATTGAAGCTCTTAAAGAGAGTGTGATACTTATTCTGAGTGGTGAACCTATTGATGAACCAATTGCATCGTATGGTCCGTTCGTGATGAACACAGAAACGGAAATAAAAAAGGCTTATGAAGACTATAATAATGGGAAATTCGGGTATCTTGAAGACTGAACAAAAACCATAGAGATCAGAATGGCAGTATCTCAATGAGAAGTTTCATGGTTGGATAATTACTGCTATTTTTGTAAGCTATCTGCAAATTTTAAGGTAATGTTTACAAATGGAATTGTACGTGTCCCATGTCCCCGTATTAAAGATGGTATCACCTCTTCCAACCTGGGAAAACCTGATTATACCAAGGCTCTGGAACAGCATTCAAAATATGTTGAGGCACTTCAACAATTGGGATTGGAGGTCAAAATTCTTGACAAAGATGATAAATACCCGGATTCAACGTTTATAGAGGATGTTGCCCTTTGTACTCCGCTTTGTGTGGTATTAGCAAATCCTGGAGCTGAATCGAGACGCGGTGAAATTGACAGCATGAGGCAGGTGTTTGAAGAATATTACAATACAATTGAAAAGATCAGTCAGCCAGGGACTCTTGAAGCCGGAGATGTGATGATTGTTGACAATCATTTTTATATAGGTGTTTCCAATCGTACAAATATTGAGGGTGCAGATCAATTGATAAGTATCCTTGAAAAACATAAGATGACCGGGTCGAAGGTTCCTTTGGGAAAAATGCTCCATCTTAAATCGGGAGTCTCTTATCTGGAAAACAATAATATGCTTGTTTGTGGTGAATTTACAACCACAAAAGAATTTACCAGATTTAACAGGATTAAAATCGATGAGGATGAAAGTTATGCTGCAAACTCATTATGGATAAACGGAAGGGTACTTGTTCCTGCCGGATATCCAAAAACAAGAGAAAAAATTGAAAAAGCCGGCTATGAAACTATTATTCTTGACGTTTCAGAATTCAGAAAAGTGGATGGTGGCCTGAGTTGTCTTTCATTACGTTTCTGATATCCTGACACTTACCGCCAACTATTTATTGGTCTTCTTTCTTCTTCCTGTACCCTTTTACAATTAACCATATTACAAAGCCAAGGCCAAGAACCAGCAGAATATGTCCTACATAAGGGAAAATCTGTTCCCTGATCTCATATAAATAATACCCGATAATTGCCAGTATAATATTCCATATTCCTGCTCCCACAAAAGTAAACAGCATAAAATCGCGTAGGTTCATCTGAGCAAGACCTGCTGGAATGGATATCAGGTGACGCACACCTGGAACAAGGCGTCCAATGAATGTTGAAGTTCTTCCATTTCGTACAAAATAATTCTCAGCATGCTCAATCTTCTCCTTCGATAATAGAAATAAACTGCCCAAGCGCGATTCAGCAAACTTGTAAATTAAAGGACGTCCGAGATATTTGGCCAGGAAATAGTTTATCAGGGATCCGCTAAGAGCCCCGACAGTTCCGGAGAAGATTACCAAAAAAACATTCAAATCTCCCTGACCAGCTTTATAGGCAGCAAAAGGGATCACCACCTCTGAAGGTAAAGGCAGAAAAGTACTTTCGATGGCCATAAGTAAGGCTACCGTAAAATAATTCAGATTGGACATATACCAATCGAAAAGTGTCTGAAATAACTCCATCATATCTTCTAAATGAATTATTATTACTTAATCATCAACCTGTCAACAGGCAATATTAATCTTTTTAGTTGATTTTGAATAAGAAAATATGGAAGTGCATTCATGATTTCCCCTTTGGCCTGAGGATCAACCTTGTTGACTGATCGTAAGTAAAATACTTCCAGGCCCAGTTGATAAATATAACCAGTTTGTTCTTAACCCCTACAATGCTCATGAGGTGAATGAACATCCATACAAACCATCCAAAGAGACCATAAAAATGGATGTAAGGTAATTCTACCACAGCAAGATTTTTTCCGATTGTTGCCATAGTTCCCAGATCCTTATATCTGAACTCTTGAGGAGTTTTATTCAATCTGATTCGTCTCAGGTTATGCGATAAAAGTCTAGCCTGCTGTATTGCAACCTGTGCAACCTGCGGATGACCATTGGAATATTTTCCCTCCGTCATAAATGAAATATCTCCGAGGGCAAAAATATTTTCATATCCCTTTACTCTACTGTTCCTGTCAACGATTAACCTGCCGTTTTTTGAATAAGAATCATTATTTATTCCTTCAATAAGATTGCCCTTAACACCAGCGGTCCAGATAATAATCCCGGTTTTAATATCCTCTCCGGAATCAATAAAAACAGTATTCTCATCACATCCTGTTGCTTTTGTAACTGTAAGTACATTTACTCCTGATTTTTCGAGAAATCCTGTGGCTTTTTCTGATGATTTTGGTGACATCATATTCAGTACCCGATCTGCTGCCTCAACGAGAAATATTTTAGCGCGGATCTTTTTCAGTTCAGGATAATCTTTTGGAATAACATATTTATTCATTTCAGCCAGGGCTCCTGCTATCTCAACCCCGGAAGGACCTCCTCCAATGATTACAATATTCAAAAGTATGTCTCTTTCAGATTCATCTTTAGCAACAAGTGCATTCTCAAAATTCATCAGAAGGGTATTCCTGAGATCTAGTACTTCTGCTATTGTCTTCATTCCTTTAGAGTGCTGCTGCATCTGAACTGATCCGAAATACGAATTTGTTGCACCATGAGCAAGTACCAGGTAGTCATAATCAACAACTCCGACAGTTGTTACCAGCTGATTACTAACTGAATCCACAGCCTTAACTTCTGCTTTCCTTATATGGTAGTCTTTGTAATTCTGAAAGATCTTCCTCAAGGGGAACAGAATTGAACTTGCTTCGAGTCCGGCAGATGCCACCTGATAAAAAAGTGGCGGGAACTGGTGATAATTATGTTTATCGATGACTACAACCTGGAAGTCTGAGTTTTTAAGTTTTCTTGCGATTGTAAGTCCGGCAAAACCACAACCAACAATTATCACTCTTTTCTTTTCAATCTTAGGAATGTTTATCATAATAACAGAATTACATAAAGAAATTCAAAGTTATTCAAATTTTAAGAAGAGATTAATCACTACTAAACGGATAATATTTGAAACTAGAAGGAGATTACCTTCGTGTAACTCGACAAATGCTCGGTTCTTCGTTTCACTACTACTAATGACAACATTTTTTAGATGGACTGTTTCGGGAGCTAGAGATTACCTTCGGTGAGCTCTAGAACTCTATAACAAAACCTGATATCTTCAATTCGAAGTATGGAATCGCTACTCATCTGACAAAACCTGAAATCTTTATTCCAAAGTAAGGAATCTCTATTTTTAAATGAACACCCAAAAAACTATATCTCAAATCAGCAAATTCTCCGGGATTTTGTAATTTAGAGGGAGTCTTGTGTAAGACTAAAGATTTATGCCATTGAGAATTCATTTATTTTATGTCTATATCTTAACAAATGCCTTACATAAAGTCCTCTATACTGGCATTACAAATGATTTAGAAAGAAGATGTTACGAACATAAACATAAGTTGGTGAAAGGATTTACTCAAAAAATATAATGTTAATAAACTTATTTATTTTGAGATATTTGAAGATATTGATCTGGCTATATCCAGGGAAAAACAGATAAAAGGATATTTACGTGCAAAAAAAGTAGTGCTTATTGATCAATTCAATAAAAATTGGGTTGAACTACGCTATAATGAGAAAATATAAACGCCTGGAAACAGGCATATTTGTATCTTTGATATATTGTATACGAATTAAATCTTCTTTTAACCTTAAATAACCACCAACATGAAACGACAAGTCACCTACCTGCTATTTTTATCTTTTCTCACTATTCTGTTTTGTACTTCGTGTACAACGAATTATGGCCCGGACATCTACCAGCCCGATACCGGATTTAAAGTAGTTGGATACATTATGGGCGGAAATTTCGGTAAGCTCGATTCCATTGAGCTGACCCGACTTACCTATCTGAATCTTGCCTTCGCCAGTCCGGACAAAGATGGCTATCTCGTTATGGATGACAAAGCCGATATAGCAATCGGAGTAAATAAGGGACATGCCGCAAACCTTAAAGTATTCATCTCTCTTGGCGGAGGTGGCAGACCCGACACAGTATTCTGGAAAGCGGCACTACTACCAAAAAACAGATCGTCTTTCATTAAGAAAATAGTGAAATATGTTGAAGAAAATAATCTTGACGGTGTGGATGTCGATATTGAAGGCAATCTTTTCCCATACATAGGTTACACATATGGCCCCTTTGTAGTAGAACTGAAGAAAGCGCTTCATGCAAAAGGCAAAGGGATGTCTTGTGCGCTTGGTGCTGTTGATCTGCATGAAGTGGTGACCCAGGAGGCCCTGGAGGCATATGATTTTATTAATGTAATGGTATACGATAAAACGGGTATATGGAGACCAGGGGAGATAGGACCTCACTCTCCGTACTCCTATGCTGTTGAAGCAATAAAATACTATACTGAAGACAGAAAGATCCCGCCTGCCCTTATCACCCTTGGTCTTCCATTCTACGGATTTGATTTCACTCCCCCTGCCAGGTATATCAATTTTTCTGAGATCATTAAGTCGGATCTGTCAAATGCCTACAGGGATTCCATTGGGATGAGATACTACAATTGTATTCCCATGATTTCCCAAAAGGCTGGGCTGGCAAAGAAATCCGCCCTTGGCGGAGTCATGATATGGGAACTCGCATGTGACACTCATGGTGATCTCTCTCTCCTCAGGGCTCTTGACCAGACCCTGAAAGCAGGAGATTGCGCGGTAACATCATTTTACAGGGACGAAGATGGTGATGGTTTCGGCAATCTGACCAAACCTTTTCAAGCCTGTGCTGCACCGGAGGGTTATGTACCGAACAGGGACGATGCTGATGATACCAATGCAAAGATACACCCCTGAGCTGATTTTGTGAAGTTAGGATGTCCCGATTACAAGTGCAATTGTTGCAAGTAATTGATTAGCTGTTCCGAACATTGGCCAGATTGTAGCTACTGTTCCTGTATATATAAAATACGATCAGGCAAACACTATTAATCCGCTGGCAATAAGATTTCCGGATAACCAGCTTGTTTTCTGAAATGGTTAATAAACTTTTCCGAGTTCCTCCTTCAGTAAAAACCTTCCGATAGGTGTGCCTGCATCTATGATTGTAAGAATGAATAAAGCCTCTAACATTATTGAAAGTGGTACCAGTACGACATAATATGCGATTGTAATAAAAAGATAAGGGAATAATTATCCCGGAATGACCGGTCCTCCTCCTTTTCCAAAATCAGTGAATGCCGGCATTTTTATTTCAGAACCGGCCATTACTGCCCATCAAATAACCTGTTAGCCGGTGTAAGCGCCAGATCGTTCTTGACTGCAACCTTTGCGGCAACAAAACTGAAGTAAAACCTGTAAACCAGTGCAAATAGTGCAACTGTCCCTATCACAAATGGCATTGCATTCATATATCAAATGCTATTATAAATTTGAAGGAATAAAATCATATGATTGGGCTTATTCTCTTTAGAACCGGTTGATTTATAATTATTGGAACCATTTCGATGACAGTATTTGTTGAGTCTAGCTGCAGAGCTCTTACGTCATGTATACTAATATGTCGTATCAGGCTCTGAAGCATCAGTATGAAGTTTTCGGTATTTGACAATTTAAAATCACGCAGCATTATCCTTTCAATAAGTACAAATATAAAATCACCTGTGAAACCATGCTTTTTCAGAGAATCAAAACTACTTTCAAGTTTTATCTCTCCTGACTTTACCAGATCCTCAAGTACCTCCCTGAAATAAAGATTTATTTTCGTATCAACCTTAAATCCGATATGGAAATCAACCCTGATCAGAACTCCGGGTATAAGATGATTGACTCTGTAATCAAAACGGTTAGGTTCATCTACCCTGTCAACATGAAGAAACCAGTAGGTGTCAGCTCTTTTAGGTTGTTTATTAAAGATTGAATAGATTACCTTGGATTCGACCTGATCCTGGCGGTTTGCTTTAATAATATAAACAAGATTGGTGGCAATTTTGGGCACGGTTTTATCTTTCCGCAAGTCTTTGAATATTTCAATATAGTCGTCCAGGTTGGAAAATGTTATACGACGGTTTTTTATTTTTCTGCCAAAATACCAGCCGAACATGATCAGGAAATAGATTGCCGCAAGAAGCAAAGTGAACCAGCCTCCGTATCTGAATTTGTGAAGGTTTGCAATAAGAAAACTACTTTCAATAGTAAGAAAAACTACTAATAATAGTATGGATAACCGGTAGTCAACACCGCTTTGATAAAGGTAGTAGGACAACAGTAAGGTCGTCATTATCATTGTGATAGTAATAGCCAGTCCGTATGCAGCTTCCATCTTCGAGGATTCCTTAAAGAATATCACCACCAGGCTGCACATTATCCAGAGCGACCAGTTTACAAAAGGCAGATAGACCTGCCCTCTCACATATGTGGGATTTATTATCTTTATTTTAGGCCAGAAGTTTAAAGATACAGCTTCACTTAACAGGGTGAATGATCCGCTGATCAGGGCCTGGCTGGCAATTATTGCAGCAGCAGTAGAAATTATTATACCTGTTAAAAGAAACCATCCGGGCATTATTGAGAAAAATGGATTGACTTCTGCTCCGGAAGTATAATTTATCATAAGCCATGCACCCTGACCAAAGTAATTAAGAAGCAGCGTTGTCTTGACGAATATCCAGGAGACACGGATATTTGCCCGTCCGCAGTGGCCAAGATCGGAATAGAGAGCTTCAGCACCTGTAGTGCACAGGAATACAGCACCAAGGAGTATAAACCCTCCCGGATACTCACTTAGAAACCGAATCGCATATAGAGGATTAAGAGCCCGGAGCACATCCGGGTGCTGAATTAATTGCGAGAACCCAAGAATACCAAGCATCAGGAACCAGACGACCATTATAGGACCAAATGATACCCCGACAAAATTTGTCCCGAATTGCTGCACGAAAAAGAGAGCGGCAAAAATCATAAGTACTATTGGGATCACAGGAATATCCGGATTAAAAAGCCTTAACCCCTCTATTGACGAAGTAACTGTTATTGCAGGAGTTATGACACCATCGGCAAGTAACGCGCCTCCACCTATCATTGTCAGGATTGCTGCCCATGTAGACTTTCTCCTGATAAGTGCAAAAAGTGCAAAAATCCCGCCTTCACCTTTATTGTCTGCACGAAGAGTAATAAGAATATATTTTATTGTGGTCTGAAGAGTAAGGGTCCAAAAGACACATGAAAGTGATCCGTAGATAAGAAGCTCATTAAAATTTTCAGCGCCTCCGGTAACTATTGCTTTTACAGTATAGAGAGGACTGGTCCCAATGTCGCCAAAAACAATACCCAGAGTAACTAACAGACCTGCAAAAGAGAGCTTGTTTATATCGAGATGGTGATCTGTTCCTTTCATTTCCAACCATTCAAATTAAATACGATAACCCGGAAGAAGCAGACTAAGTTAATGAGTTAGTTAAACACCTAAAATATTACTGTATTCGCTTGATCCTTAAACTAATCGGCTGATCTATAGTTATAGGAACCTGTTCCTCAATTGTATTACAGGAATCGAGTTGCAAAGCTTTTACATCCGAAATGCACAGTAATCTGGACAGACTATGAAGTGTAAGAGTGAAATTCTCGAGGCTCGAAAGATTATAGTCGCGTGGCATTACCCGGTCAATCAGAACATATTTGAAATCTGCAGGAAGAGAATGTTTTCTGAGTGAAACGAAACTGCTTTCAAGTTTTATTTCTCCTGATTCTATCATGTCTCCCAACACCTCTTTGAAATAGAGGTTGATTTTTGGTTCAACCTTAAATCCGATATGGAAATCAACTCTAACTAGAAGTCCAGGAATGATCTGCGTGATATGATATTCAAATTTGTCCGGCTCATCGCTTCTGTCAACGTGCAGAAACCAGTAAGTATCTGCCCGTTTTGGTTGCTTATGGAATATTGAATAAATCACTTTTGATTCGACCTGGTCAGGCCTGTTAGCCTTAATAATATAAACAAGATTAGTTGCTGTTTTAGGAACAGAATTATCTTTTGAAAGGTCCTTAAACAGTTCGATATAGTTGGAAAGGTTTGTAAATGTCACATATCTGTTTTTCAATCTTCTTCCGAAGTACCAGCCGAACATTATAATGAAATAGAGTGATGCGAGTAAAAGCGTAAACCACCCTCCGTAACTGAATTTATGAAGGTTTGCAATCAGAAAGCTTCCCTCGATAGTGAGATAAACCATTAAAAGTAACAAAACAAGACGATGGTTCAATCCTTTCTGATATAAATAATACGACAACAAAATTGTGGTCATTATCTCGGTAATGATAATAGCCAGACCATATGCAGCATTCATGTTATTTGATTCCTGAAAAGAAAAAACTACCGTGCTGCAGGCTATCCAGAGGAACCAATTGACAAATGGCAGATAAACCTGCCCTCTGACAAAAGTGGGTTGCAATACTCTTATCTTTGGCCAGAAGTTAAGTGAGACAGCCTCACTTAAAAGAGTAAATGACCCGCTGATAATAGCCTGACTGGCAATTATTGCGGCTGCTGTTGCCAGGATGACTCCGGGTAACAAGAACCATTTAGGCATTATTTCAAAAAATGGATTAACATATGCACCTGACTCAATATGCCTCATTAACCATGCTCCCTGTCCGAAGTAGTTTAGAAGCAAAGCGGTCTTAACAAAAATCCATGATACACGGATGTTTTCCCTCCCACAATGGCCCAGATCCGCATAAAGTGCCGCTACTCCTGTTGTACACAGAAATACAGCACCCAGAAGAATAAAGCCTCCTGGATATTCTGTAAGAAAACGAAATGCATATACCGGATTAACTGCCCTCAAAATATCAGGATGCAAAGCCAATTGCGAAAATCCCAGGATACCGAGCGTTGAAAACCAGATAACCATAATCGGCCCAAATGAACTGCCGACAAAATTTGTACCGAATTGCTGAATAAAGAAAATAACACCTAAAATGAGAAGGACAATCGGGACAACCGGAATATCGGGGTTAAAAAGTCTTAATCCTTCAATAGATGATGTTACGGTAATTGAAGGAGTTATTACGCCATCGGCAAGCAGAGCCGCTCCTCCAATCATAGTCAGAACAGCTGCCCATGTTGGCTTTTGTTTTATTAAAGCAAAAAGAGCAAAAATACCACCTTCTCCATTGTTATCAGCCCTTAATGTTATTACAATATATTTGATTGTTGTAGAAAGAGTTAGTGTCCAAAATATACATGACAATCCTCCATAAATAAGCAACTCATTAAAATTGCCTGCCCCTCCGGCAATGATGGCCCTCATTGTGTAAAGAGGACTTGTACCGAGATCACCAAAAACTATTCCGAGGGTAACCAGCACGCCTGCAAAAGAGAGTTTCTTAATATCCAGATGCTTACTCGTCCCGTCCATAATTCTCCTTTATAATGATTTTTCCCAATTAGAAAATTGAACAAAAACGGCCAAAGTTAATAATTATAAATATTTTAAAGATCAGCTTATCAGGAATAATTTTTTTAATAAATGTATCTTTGGAGCCATTGATGGAAAGAGAGGCACTTTAACCTGACAATACTGCTGTCATGAAACGGTTATATTTTAATTTCAGATCTATCTTATTAATATCACTTCTTATATCCACTTTTTTTTCTGCACAGAGTCAGAACCAGCTATTGTCCGGGGACAAGATATCCCTTCTGTTTATTGGTGATATAATGGGTCATGATGAACAGATATGGTCAGCAGAAAACAGGGAGACTCATACATTTAATTATGATGACGTATTCAGATACATCAAACCTGAAATATCTGAAGCGGATATTGCAATAGCTAACTTCGAGGTCACTCTTGCAGGAGCTCCATATATTGGATATCCTCAGTTCAGCTCTCCTGCAGCCATTGCTTCTGCCTGCAAGAATGCAGGTATTGATTACATGGTAACAGCCAATAACCATGCTGCCGATCGCGGAAAAAACGGGATAACCGGCACTATTACCAGGCTCGACAGTATGGGAATACCGCATACGGGAACTTTTCTAAATCCTGTTGACAGAGATAGCCTGTATCCTTTAATGATAAATAAAGCCGGGTTATCAATTGCATTACTCAATTATACATACGGCTCTAACGGGATAAAAGTTCCTGAACCGGTAATTGTCAATATGCTGGATAAAGATTTGATCACCAACGATGTTAAGAAAGCTAAAAATAATAATGCAGATATTATTATCCTGTTTCTTCACTGGGGAACAGAATATGATACTGTTCCGGCGAAAAGTCAGAATGACCTTGCAGAGTATTTCTTCTCCATTGGCGTTGACCTGGTAATCGGTTCTCACCCACATGTTCTTCAAAAAATGGTCTGGTCCAAAAATGTAGCCGGTGGAAGAGATGGGATTGTTGTCTACTCTCTTGGCAATTTTGTTTCTAACCAGAGAAAACCAAAGACCGACGGAGGGTCAATGGTCAGAATAGAAATTACCCGGAATAGCGATTCATTTAATATTTCAAATGCAGGATATTACCTCACCTGGGTATATACTCCTATTGAAAAATACAGGAAAAAGTTCTTTATCCTACCCTGCTCAGAGTTTGAAAACAAACCTGATTTTTTCAGCAACCCTGCCGATTACATCCAGATGAAAAAATTTATCAGCGACTCCAGGGCACTTCTGTATAAACAAAATATCAATATTAAGGAGTATATTTTTAATGGAAGCTCATGGGTGTTAAATAATTAACAATCAGAAGAGTATTTCTAATTTAATCAAAAAGAGCTTTATTATATGTGACTTTTTTAGATTTTTACACCTGCCTTATTTAAATAATCTCAATTTTTATCAATATAATTGCATAATGATTGGCCTCCTCATTAAAATTTAAACTTAATAGATGGATTATTCCATAGCCCTTCTTTCAGTCACAGCTATCTCAATCGGCTTCATCCATACTCTTTTGGGTCCGGATCATTACCTTCCCTTCATTGTGCTTAGCCAGGCAAAAAGATGGTCGTTTAGAAAAACAATGTTGATTACATTTCTTTGTGGTTTGGGTCATGTGTTGAGTTCTGTTGTCCTGGGACTGATAGGTATTGCTATTGGAATCTCGGTAACCAGACTGGTATCTGTGGAATCATTCCGCGGGAACATTGCTGCCTGGTTATTCATTGCCTTTGGTCTGGTTTATATGATAATCAGCATAAGAAATCTGATCAAAAAAAGAAAACATAGTCACTCTCATTTTCATATTGATGGTGATAAACATTTTCACGAGCATGATCACCATAAAGAGCATACTCATATTCATCAGGAAGAAATAGTTAAAACAACTCCCTGGATACTCTTTCTCATTTTTGTTTTCGGGCCATGTGAACCACTTATTCCAATATTGATGTATCCTGCTGCTGAAAATAATATATCAGGTTCCATAATTGTATCTATTCTTTTTTCTATTGTTACTATTGGCACAATGATGTCGATTGTGCTTGCATTTAAACTGGGACTGAATAAAATAAATCTTAAACCTGTCGAGAAATATAGCCACCTTATCGCAGGAGCAATGATCTTCTTTTCGGGCCTGGCTATTCAGTTTCTGGGTTTATAGTAACTCTTACATTTGGTATACTCTATATCTTAATTATACAGTTTATGACCGGAATTAAGGTAATCGGAGGATAATCCCTCATTACTTGACCGATTATCAACCTTTCTTAAATTTACTTTAAATTATTAGCTTTGCATAAAATAAAAAGCACAGGATGAGTTACGATTACAATACGCAAAGGAAAAGGATGGCATTGCCTGAATACGGAAGGAATGTTCAGAAAATGGTCGATCATATTAAGACTATTGAGGACAGGGATGAGAGAAACCGTGCAGCAAAGACAATAATCCAGATAATGGGTAACCTTAATCCTCATCTTCGTGATATCGTTGATTTTAAGCATAAATTATGGGATCATCTTGCCCTGATAGCGAGTTTTGACCTGGATATTGATTCACCTTACCCTGTTCCGGAACCTTCGAAGTTTGTTGAAAAGCCCAGACAAGTACCCTACAAGCAGGGTGAGATAAGATATCTTCATTATGGACGCATAATTGAACTATTGATTGACGCAGCTTCTGTAATGGAAGATGGAGATGAAAAGGAGTACCTTACTACGCTGATAGTTAATCAGATGAAAAAATCATACATCACATGGAACAGAGGACAGGTTGCCGATGAGGTGATTATTGGCAATATGCTATCACTATCTCGTGGAAGATTGAAGATGACAGAGGGTGTAAAAATTCTTGAAGTAAGAGAGCTGATTCCTCCGGTTAAAAGAAAACCGATGGGAAAACCTCATGGTAAACAGCAGAACAAACAATACGTTAAGAAAAAAGGATACAGCAGACATTAATGGGTACTTTTATTATTCATGGTGGAAAATCGCTTAAGGGAGAAATAACACCACAAGGAGCTAAAAATGAAGCTCTACAGGTTATCTGTGCAATTCTCCTTACCTCCGGAAAAGTTACTATTAAAAATATTCCAGATATCAGTGACGTCAATAAATTGATCGAACTAATTGGTTACATGGGGGTTAAAGTAACTAAGGAATCCGATTCGGTAACAAGTTTCGAAGCTGTCGATGTTAATCTTGATTACCTTCAGACAAGTGAATTCAGGACACAGAGTTCAAGTTTAAGAGGATCGATAATGATTGTCGGACCTCTTCTTGCCCGGTTCGGTAAAGCTTTCATCCCAAAACCGGGTGGTGATAAGATAGGACGCCGTAGAGTCGACACCCATTTCATTGGTTTTCAAAAACTTGGAGCCAAATTTGAATTTGATACTTCCGATCCATTCTTTAAAGTTGAAGCCCCTGCATTAACAGGTACCTATATTCACCTTGATGAGGCCTCGGTTACCGGAACAGCCAATATTATCATGGCCGCAGTTCTGGCAAAGGGACGCACAACAATTTACAATGCTGCCTGTGAACCTTATGTTCAGCAACTTTGCAGGATGCTGGTTTCAATGGGAGCAAAAATAGAAGGGATAGGTTCCAATCTGCTTTATATTGATGGAGTGACCGGTCTGACAGGTTGTACACATACTATCCTGCCCGATATGATCGAAATAGGATCGTTTATAGGATTGGCTGTAATGACAGAATCGGAGATCACTATTAAGAATACATCATACGACAACCTGGGAATTATACCCGACTCTTTCCGTCGTCTTGGAATCCATCTTGAAAGAAGAGGTGATGATATCTTTATCCCCCATCAGGAACATTATGAAATAGAGACTTTTATCGATGGATCAATAATGACCATAGCTGATGGCATCTGGCCCGGACTGACTCCCGACTTGCTTAGCGTATTACTGGTCACTGCAACTCAGGCAAAAGGCGCCGTTCTTATACATCAGAAAATGTTTGAGAGCCGCCTGTTTTTTGTTGATAAACTGATTGATATGGGAGCCCAGATAATTCTTTGTGATCCACACAGAGCAACTGTAATAGGTCAGGACAAAATGATCAGACTGAAAGGTACAGTAATGTCATCGCCAGATATCAGGGCCGGAGTCGCACTGCTGATTGCCGCACTTTCTGCAGATGGTAAAAGTGTTATTCATAATATTGAACAGATCGACAGAGGTTATCAGAATATAGATAAACGACTTAATGCCCTCGGTGCAGATATTCAAAGAGTCTGAATATTTTTTGGGTGAGATGGTTCCCAACGATAATTTGACACTGTGGATGGGAGTTTGGGATTGCTTCGCTTCGCTCTCAATAACGGTATAAATAAGTCAGCCTAGTTTTAGGATTGCAATGCATATTATAATGTGTACGGTCATTGCGAGAAGCGAAGCGACGAAGCAATCCATCGCTATCATGTCAGAACCTCCTAATGAAGTGCCTTTGCACCTATTTCTTCCCTGCCAATTTGTCAATCTTTAGTGGTTGGCAGGTAATTTGTTAAATAATGATATAAAAACTGAAATACTAGTGAGCGATGAGGAAAAAAAGAATGCATGATCAGGAAGAGGTTAAACAGAAAAATATTAACAAAACAACTGAAAATAAAGAAAATACTAATATACCGGATATTCAACCTTCCGGTGATTCAAAAAAACCTGCGCCAGAGGTCGAAACCGGTGCAGGGGCTTCTGACAAAGTCGTTCCTGAAGAAATGCCTGCTGAAGAAAAACTGGCAGAGCTGCAGGATAAGTATATCCGCCTTTCCGCTGAATTTGACAACTACAGGAAAAGAACACTGCGTGAGAAAATGGAATTATCAAAATATGCCGGTGAAAATTTGCTCTTAAATATCATTCCCCTTATGGACGATTTTGACAGAGCACTTAAACATATGGATATAGCAACCGATTGTATTGCAATGAAAAACGGGATTGATCTCATCTATGGTAAGTTCAGCGAATTTCTTAAACAAAACGGAATAAAAGAAATTGAATCACTGAACAGTAATTTTAATGTCGATCTTCATGAAGCTGTTGCAAAAGTTCCAATAGGGGAAGATGATAAAAAGGGGAAAGTAGTTGATGTAGTATTAAAGGGTTATTATCTGCAAGATAAAGTATTAAGGTTCTCGAAAGTAGTAGTTGGTGAATAAATTTAACTTACTTATACGGAATCTGAGATAGTGGCTGTAATAAATAAAAATCAATAGGGATGGGAAAAAGAGATTATTATGAAGTGCTTGGAGTATCGAAAGAGGCCACGAAAGAGGAGATAAAAAAAGCATACAGAAAACAGGCTTTAAAGTTTCATCCCGACAAAAATCCGGGCGACAAGAAATCTGAAGAAAATTTCAAGGAAGCTGCTGAAGCCTACGAAGTTTTAAGCAACGAAGAGAAAAAAGCCCGTTACGACCGTTACGGACATGCCGGAATGGGAGGCTCAGCTAGCGGCTTCGGGGGAGCAGGAATGACGATGGATGACATATTCTCGTCATTCGGTGATATTTTCGGTGATGCTTTCGGTGGATTTGGTGCTTTTGGCGGAGGCAGGAGGGGACGAAGGGTCAGTAAGGGCAGCAACCTCAGAGTCAAGGTTAAACTTACCCTGCACGAAATTGCAGCAGGTGCAGAGAAAAAAATCAAAGTCAATAAATACGATACGTGTAACTCCTGCGGAGGCACAGGAGCAGCCGACTCATCAAGTCTATCTAACTGTTCAACCTGCCGTGGCTCCGGACAAGTTACAAGACTGACCAATACCATGCTTGGCCAGATGCAGACTACATCTGTATGCCCCTCATGCGGTGGCGAAGGTAAAACTATTACAAAAAAGTGTACAGCCTGCTACGGAGAAGGGATTATACAGAAAGAAGAGATTATTAAAATCAACATACCGGCCGGAGTTGGTAAAGGGATGCAGATGACTGTCGGTGGCAAGGGAAATGCCCCGAGGAGAGGCGGAGTCAACGGTGACCTGTTGGTTGTAATCGATGAAGAGGAACATGCCGAGCTGATAAGAGAGGGTAACGATCTCATTTATAATTTGTTTATTAGTATCCCTGATGCGATACTCGGTACACATGTTGAAGTTCCAACAGTGGATAATAATGTAAAAATAAAGATAGAACCAGCTACGCAACCCGGAAAGATTCTACGGCTCAGGGGAAAAGGATTACCTGAAGTCAATGGATATGGCAGAGGCGATCTTCTTGTTAATGTTAATGTCTGGATACCCAAAAGCATTAACAAGGAAGAGCTTAGAATCTTCGAGAAGTTCAAAGACTCTGACTCTTTCACACCAAATCCCGATAAAAACGATAGAGGCTTTTTCGAAAGGATGAGAGGGTACTTTGAGTAGAATCTTTTCTATATTTACACTTCATTTACAATTTCTAAAATTATTCTCTTATGGCACTTTTTGAAGCAAAGAATGTTACAAAACAATACGGCAACCAGCTGGCGCTCGATAATGTCAGCATTTCAGTACCGGAACAATGCATCTATGGGCTCCTGGGACCTAATGGTGCCGGAAAAACTACACTGATAAGGATCATCAATCAGATTACAGGACCTGATTCCGGTGAGTTATTCCTAAATGGTAAAAAACTGATGCCTGAAGATGTTCAGGTTATCGGCTACCTGCCAGAAGAAAGAGGGTTATATAAAAAGATGAAAGTAGGTGAACAGGCATTGTACTTTGCTCAGCTCAAAGGACTCTCAAAAGCTGAAGCAATGAAAAGATTAAAGTATTGGTTTAAAAAGCTTGATATTATCGACTGGTGGGGCAAAAAAGTCGAAGAATTATCAAAAGGAATGCAACAGAAGGTTCAGTTTGTAATAACTGTCCTTCACGAACCCAAACTTCTGATATTCGATGAGCCCTTTACAGGATTTGACCCTCTGAATACCAAGATTGTTAAAAATGAGATCCTTTTCCTCAGGGAAAGAGGAGCCACAATAATCTTTTCAACCCATAACATGGAATCTGTTGAGGAGCTATGCGATAATATCACCCTTATCGATAAAGCAAAAACTATACTTGAAGGTAGTGTGGATGAGATCCGTAGCAAATGGGCTGCCAATGAATATGATCTTGTGTTTGACGGCGATGTGAAAATTGAAGTGAACGGCCATTACAGTATTCTGAATCAGCAAAAAGATAATAACAAAAGTATTTTTAGGCTTAAGACAACAAGTAATATCCATGCTAATGAAATACTTCAGACAGTTATGAAATCGGGAAATATAATCTCTTTTAACCCAGCTCTTCCATCAATGAACGAGATATTTATAAGGGTAGTTGAAAACCGTAATTAATACTGACAATTAATATAGTAAACTCCATATTATGAACAAGATATCTGTTATTATTAAAAGAGAATATGTCACAAGGGTAAGAAAAAAATCATTTATCATTATGACTATTCTTGCTCCTCTTCTCATGGCAGGCATTATCATTGTACCCACAGCCGTGATGATGAGCCAGGATGGTGATTTTAAAAAAATTGCTGTAATTGAAGACAATTCAGATCTCTTTAAAGGTGTTATTATGAACACAAAAGAGGCAGAATTTGTTTACCTGGAGAATACCAGAGTTGATGACCTTAAAAGTACATTTGAAGAGGCAGGTTATTATGGGATTCTCTATATATCACCTGAGCTTGTAAATACTCCTAATGCAGTTCAGCTTATTTCAAAGAAACAACCTCCAATCGGACTTCTGGAGCATATTGAAAGGTCCCTTGAAAAAGAGATCGAAAAGCAAAAATTGCTGGCTTACAAGATTGATAATCTCGACGAAATAATGAAAAACGTTGAGACAAATGTATCTGTTCAGACAAAAAAGATAGATGAATCAGGCGCAATAAAGGGGACCAGCACCGGGATTGCAATGGCTCTAGCCTACATAAGTGCTTTCATTATGTATATGCTGGTCTTCATTTTCGGAGCCCAGGTTATGAGGGGTGTAATTGAAGAAAAAACAAGCAGGGTTGTGGAGGTTATTATCTCCTCTGTAAAACCAGTACAGTTAATGATGGGGAAAATTGTCGGTATTGCCTTCGTTGGTCTTACACAATTCCTGATCTGGATATTTCTTACCATGGGAATTGTAACAGTTCTTAAATCTACAATTCTGCAAAAAACAGATATGACTGAAATCTCTCAAACTGTTCCACAGAATTTAATGTCAGGTGATCAGCAGTTAGCAGTAACTACACAATCTGCAAATATGTCTCCAGAGCTTGCCGAATTCTCCAAAATGTTTGACAACGCAATGAATCAACCATGGGGTTTGATAATAATCTCCTTTATCTTTTATTTCATCACAGGTTATCTTCTTTATGCATCCGTTTTTGCAGCAATCGGATCGGCGGTCGATAACGAAACTGAGACGCAGCAATTTATGCTTCCTGTAACTATCCCAATAATCCTCGCACTCATGGTAGCGATGGGTACAATGCAAAACCCCGAGAGTTCACTCTCTTTCTGGTGCTCAATGATTCCGCTCACTTCTCCCATCGTAATGATGGCACGTATTCCTTTTGGAGTACCATACTGGCAGATAGCCGTTTCTATGGTTTTAATGCTGGTTACATTTTTAGGATTTGTATGGATGGCTGCAAAGGTTTACCGTACGGGTATCCTTATGTATGGAAAGAAAACCTCCTGGAAAGAGATATGGAAGTGGCTGAGATATAGCGGGTAAAAGACAAAAGATAAAAGTAAAAAGATAAAAGTATTTTAATGTCCAAGATTCTTGTCATAGATGATGAGAGAGCTATCCGGAACACTCTGAAGGAGGTCCTGGAATATGAGAAACATGAGGTCGATCTTGCTGAAGACGGACCAAAAGGTCTTGAAATGTTCTCTGCCAATTCATATAATATAGTTCTCTGCGATATCAAGATGGCAAAGATGGATGGTATTGAGGTACTGGGAAAGATATCCGAAACATCAACCGATACTCCCGTAATAATGATCTCAGGCCATGGCAATATAGACACAGCTGTGGAAGCAATAAAAAAGGGAGCATACGATTTTCTCGAAAAACCTCTTGACCTCAACAGACTCCTTATAACTATCCGAAATGCAATGGATAAGTCAACCCTCGTAAATCAGACTCAAATACTAAAAAATAAAGTCAGCAAGATGTATGAGATTATTGGTGAGTCGGAAGCTATTGAACAGGTCAAAAAGATGATTGACAGGGTTGCTCCAACGGAGGCAAGAGTACTTATTACCGGAGCCAACGGAACAGGGAAAGAACTGGTAGCTCACCAGATACATGAAAAAAGCAACAGGGCTAAAGGTCCATTTGTGGAAGTCAATTGTGCAGCTATCCCTTCTGAACTTATTGAAAGTGAACTTTTTGGTCATGAAAAAGGCTCATTTACATCAGCAATAAAACAGAGGATAGGTAAGTTTGAGCAAGCAACAGGGGGAACACTTTTTCTTGATGAGATAGGAGACATGAGCCTCTCAGCACAGGCAAAAGTTTTAAGAGCTCTTCAGGAAAACAAGATCACACGGGTGGGTTCCGACAAGGATATTCACGTTAATGTAAGGGTAATAACCGCTACAAATAAGAACATCAAAAAGGAGATTGAAAATAACGGGTTTAGAGAGGATCTGTATCACAGGCTCAGTGTTATTCTGATTCACGTTCCTTCACTTAATGAAAGAGAGGATGACATCCCTCTTCTTGCAGAACACTTTAACACATTGATCTGCAATGAATACGGAATGAGTAAAAAGGTAATTAAAAAGGATGCATTCAAAGAACTTCAAAAAATCCAATGGACAGGAAATATAAGGGAGTTCAGGAATGTTCTTGAAAGACTGATCATCCTCTGCCCTAATGAAATTACAGGAAATGATGTCATTGCCTACGCAAGGCCTGTTTCCGGCATCAATATATAAGCCACTGATTATTAGATATTTATACCCATATATTCCCATTTGCTACACCCCTGCCCCAGAGCCTGGAACTCAAAGCCCCCCATTTGGGGGTTGGAGGGGTAGAAAGTAGGGGGCAGGGGGTGAAAAGAAGGTAAGAAAAGATAAGAAAGCAAAAATGTACCGGATAGAAAAAGATAGTCTTGGCCAGAAACAGATACCCGCTGAAGCTTTGTACGGCATTCATGCTGTGAGGGCAAAAGAGAATTTTCCCGGTAATACTCAATTCCCGATTGAATGGTATAAGGCTGTGGGTATAACCAAACTTGCCTGCTATAAAACTTACCGGAAATTCCGTGATGCTGCAATCGAAAAATTCGGGCAGAACCTTCCGGTGAAAATAATCAGCAACGATATACTTGATGCACTCGTTAAAGCTGCAGGTGAAGTAGCGGATGGAAAACATTCTGATCATTTCATAGTTCCGGCTGTCCAGGGTGGTGCTGGTACAAGCATTAACATGAATATCAATGAGATCATTACAAATTCAGCACTTTTGAATGCCGGACATAAATGCGGTGAATACAGTTTTATTGATCCTTTGGAACACGCAAATATTTATCAGTCAACCAACGATGTAATTCCGACAGCTCTTACTGTTGCTGTTATGAGATTACTTCAATCGCTTGAAGAGCAGATTAATATGCTACGACAGAAAGTTGAAGAACTCGAAAAGGAAAACAGGGAGAGACTCCGACCGGGATATACACAGATGCAGGAAGCCGTACCCTCTTCATACGGAATACTGTTCAGTACATATAATGAAGCTCTTTCTCGTGACTGGTGGAGGGTATCGAAATGCTCTGAAAGAATTAAGCAGGTGAATCTTGGCGGTGGCGCTATCGGAACAGGATTATCGTTGCCCCGGTTTTTCATAATGGAGGTTGTTCCTGAATTACGGAATCTGACAGGACTGTCTCTTGCGCACAGCGAAAATCTTTCTGATGCTACTTCTAATCTTGACAGGTGGGTTGAGATACATGCCACTCTAAAGGCACACGCTGTTAATCTTGAAAAGATGTCGGGCGACTTACGTCTTCTTGCTTCAGACATCGCCGGTGAAAAAGGTATTTCAATACCTGAAAGGCAGGTTGGAAGTTCAATTATGCCGGGAAAGATTAATCCGGTAATACCTGAATTTGTTATTTCTGCTGCTCATAAAATTTATTCCAATGATATCCTTGTCAGCTCACTCAGCGGACAGGGCGCTCTGGAACTGAATGCATATCTTCCGGTTATTGGTTGCGCAGTAATTGAAAGTATTAACCTTCTGATTTCATGCAATAACACTTTGCTGCATAATCTCTTTACAGGTCTGACTATCAATGAAGCCTCCGGTTATAAAGCACTTATTAACGGTCCGTCAATAACAACTGCCCTGAGTCCGCATATCGGTTATCATAAAGCAGCGGAAATTGCCTCACTCATGAAAGAAAAGAAGATCAATATCTTCGAAGCCAATGGCATTCTGAAATTAATTGATGACACAAAACTCAAAACAATTCTTCAACCAGGCAATTTGCTAAAACTCGGTTTCTCTCTGGATGATCTTGAAATTATATAAACCTTTATGCATGCATGGCACGGATTGCTAATTTTGCACCAAATTCCTCCACATAATGGCCAAAGGAAGAGAGTCAAAACCACATATCGGAATTTACGGACGTCGAAATAATGGTAAAAGCAGCCTCATCAACTGTCTTGCAGGTCAGGATATTGCAATAGTATCCGATCATGCAGGAACTACCACCGACCCGGTAAAAAGATCATTTGAGATCACAGGCTTCGGCCCTGTAATCCTTATCGATACTGCCGGTATAGACGACTCGGGTGACCTCGGACAGAAAAGAGTGGATCGGACTGTAAGAACTATCGATATTATTGACCTCGCCCTTTTGGTAGTTACTAATAATTCATGGGGCGAATATGAAGATGATCTTTTAAATAAATTTCGCAACCAGGATCTCCCTTTTATTGTAATACACAGTAAATCAGATATACAGGAGCTAACAGCTGAATTCAGAGACATAGTGAGGTTGATCACAGGAGCTGATCCATTAGAATTCTCTGTGGTTGACAAGCGCAATTATGAGGAGCTGATCAGAATGATCCGGAATGCCATTCCCGAACATTCCCGGAAGACCCCTTCGCTTCTTGGCGACCTAATCAGCTATGGAGATATCGTTCTCCTTATAACTCCTATCGATGTTGAAGCTCCCGCAGGAAGACTTATTCTTCCCCAGGTGCAGGCCATAAGGGATATTCTTGACAATGAAGCTGTTGCGATTGTTCTGAAAGAAAGGGAAGTTGATGCTTTCCTGAAAAAGACAAAAATAAAACCTGTACTTGCCATCACCGATTCACAGGTATTTGTAAAAGCCGATGCCTCTATCCCTCATGATATACCCCTGACCAGCTTCAGCATAATGCTTGCCCGTTTTAAAGGTGATTTTGATAATTATCTTAAAGGGACTCCAAAAATATCTGAATTAAAAGATGGCGACAGGGTTCTTCTTCTTGAATCATGCACACATCATGTCTCGTGTGACGATATAGGAAGAACGAAGATCCCTCGATGGATAACCAGTTTTACAGGTAAAAGAATTGAATATGATGTTGTGGCAGGACTTGATATTTTACCCCGGCCCATAACAGACTATTCCCTGGTTATACAGTGCGGTGGTTGCATGATAACAGGAAAACAACTTCATAACAGGCTGCAACCTGCAATCAAAGCCAGAGTTCCTGTTACAAACTATGGTATGGCAATTGCCTATGTTCAGGGTATATACAATAGAGCTATTGCTCCATTTGTAAAAGAAAACAGGGATTATCCAATTTATCTGTAATGATAAGAATCCACATTTTCTAAATTAACCTCTCCCTAAATCCCTCCCCCAAGAGGGAGGGACTTTAAATTCATCATAATATATGGTATATCTTGGTAAGTCAGTTGAAAGAGAAATGTATTTTGGGGCTAACCCTGAGCTATTTAAGCTTGCCCGTGAGATGCGTAAGAATCCTACGGAATCTGAAAAGATACTTTGGAAACATTTAAGGAAATTACGAGCTGATGGATTTACATTCCGGCAGCAACATCCAATTGACATTTTTATTGCGGATTTTTATTGTCACCGATTCAAACTAATTATCGAGGTTGACGGAGAAATACACTTTAATGATCAGGCAATGGAACATGATGATGGCCGTACCGGTGAACTCGAAAGATTTGGAATAAAAGTTATCAGGTTCACAAATGAAGAAGTCATTAAATATCAGGAACTTATTATAGCTAAAATAAAAAAAAACATCACTGAATTATCCTCCCCCGCTCTCCCGGGAGCGGGGGATAAGAGGGGGTGAGGAAATCATTAAGGGAAAGAGATAGAGGATAAATATAAATCCAGACATGAATGTGATTATCTCAGAACCTGAAATATATAAACGGCATCACATCAGTTGTCCTCATCTGATATAACAGGATTGCTACAAGCATTATAACTACAAGTTGAGCTATCAGCGGGATTCTGATAAACAGCCCCCTGTATGACTCTTTTACCCGTTCGGGAAGAAAATGAATTATATAGCCTACAAACATCAACAAGAAGGCACTGCTGTACGCCGGGAGAACAGTCATATACGATCCGGGTGAAAAATTCTCAATAATCTGATTAATCATCGTATGTGCACTATCTATATCGGGGGCTCTGAAAAAGATCCAGCAGAAGCTAACAAACTGGAAAGTGACAAAAACAGCTATTGTACGGCCTATACGACCCTGTTTAAACCGATTACCAAAAAAATAATTCCAGATCCTGTTGATCACAAGTCCAATGCCGTGCAACGCTCCCCATATGACAAACCTAAGGGCTGCTCCATGCCATAATCCTCCAAGTAACATTGTGATTATCAGATTTATATTCGTCCGGATTTTACCTCTTCTATTCCCTCCTAAAGGAATATAGAGATAGTCCTTTAACCACCGTGAGAGAGAGATATGCCACCGTTTCCAGAAGTCGGCAATGCTAGATGCCTTGTAGGGCGAGTTAAAATTGACCGGTAACCTGAATCCAAGTATCAAACCTAACCCAACAGCTATATCGGTATAACCTGAAAAATCGCAATAAATCTGCAGACCATATCCATAGACTGCCATCAGGTTTTCAAAACCTGAATATATGGAAGGAGCATCAAAGACCCTGTCGATAAAGTTAACTGCAATAAAATCGGAAATAATAATTTTTTTTATCATCCCTTTTGAGATCAGGAACAATGAATGACTGAATTCTCTTTTTGTCAGGTGGAACTCCCTGTATAATTGAGGAATAAATTCAGAGGCTCTTACAATAGGACCGGCAACAAGCTGCGGAAAAAACGAAACATAGAAACCGAAATCAATAATATTCCTGACCGGTTCTATCTTTTTTCTATACACATCAAATACATAGCTGAGCGATTGAAAAGTAAAGAATGAAATACCAACAGGAAGAATTATGTTACTGATATTAAAGGAAGTACCAAGCTGTGAATTTGAAAATGCTGCAAGAAAATCATACACCCGGTAATCAGTTCCAAACAGATCATTTATTGTATTAACAAAGAACCCGGTATATTTAAAATAAGCTAGTATTCCCAGGTTGGACATGATACTCACCAAAATAAATATACGTTTCCTGAACTTCGTCCTGGAATGATGGATCAATAACCCGCATGTAAAATCAATGAGTGTAACAAAGATCAGAAGAAATAAAACCAACCCCCCCGATTTATAATAAAAGAAAAGGCTTACCAGAAAAAGATAGGCATTCCTGATAAACAGTTTCTTAAAGATCAGACTATATCCTGCAAGTACCAGCAGGAAGAATATCCAGAAAGCCGGAGTCGAGAAGATTAAAGGTTCATCGGGATTATATTTAAATAATGATGAGATGAGAGATCTGATTAAACTTTTTTCTTCAGCATCAGTCAGTGATTCTGCGACCGATAAAGACTGAGTCAGTACAATTGTATCAACCTTATAACTAATATATTCCAGCTGATTTTCATCAATTTTCCTGACAGAAAACAGTGCATCTGCAAGTATTTTCGAAAGTGTATCTGCTCCAGAATATGTAAAGTGAACATAGTCTTTCTGGGCAAGTGGAGGCTTCATTTTCGCCCATTTAATAATTGATGATTCCCCTCCCATTGCTTTATGCGAATCCCAGAAAGTAACACCAGCCTCCAGTGTGGCTCGTTTCTGAGCATCAATTATTGCGGGAATATTACGATATGACTCTATACTATCGCCAACATTTACAGCCATATCAGTAACACTGATTACCAATATCGTAGTGAATGGGGAAATCTCCTTAAGGAGTGAAAGCTGCCTTCGCAGTCCTTTCTGATAATATGAATAATCGTCTCTTACATTCTTTACAATGTTCAGACCATAGTGCAAAATAAACAGATCAGGGGAGAGTTCCCTGTAAGCTTCCGCAAGGTTATCTCTGTCTACCATTGTAAACTCAAGTCCGGCACTTCCCCGTTGGGGAATATTGTCGATTATCAAACCGGTTTTGCTTTCGATGCTGATCCCGTAAATATCAGGGCTCACCTTTCCTGTAAATTCAATCAGGATGTCCTTTGCTCCTTTTAACGAGCATACAATCTCATTATAGCCCTTGCCCTTCTTTAAAGTATCTGCAAATACCTCATTATCACCTGCTTTAACCACAACATTTACAATATCTTCCGTATTTCCATAAAACATCCTTAAAATATCATACTCCGACGAGGCACTATCTGCAAAATTTGAAGGTCTGATCCTCACGAATGCCTTAACAGGAACTGATGCTTTCTCTCCTTCGGGTAAATAGCGGCAGATAGCCATAAATGGACCAAGATTCCGGTGTGATATCTCCCCTGTTTTATAAGAAATATAATTATACTTTTTCCAGTTTGAGGATGATCGGAGCCAGACCGATTTAGTGTACATTACCGGCATCAGAGGCAGAAACAGTCCGGGGCCTGTGCCTCCATAACCTTTTCTTAAGGTCTGGCGAAGGTAGGAAGAGATTCGGTCACCTTCAATCTGCGAATCACCATAATACATAATCCTCAGTTGTCCCCTGGAAAATCTGAGTGAATCCAGAAACCCCTGCATTGGATCAAAAGACAAAATTTTAGAAGTTGCAGGAACGGAGTCAACCGGTGTGATAGTATCGGCTGATGTTGTTTTTAATGTTTCAACTATCTGTTCAACGTGTATTCTATTAAGAGTCTTATCGTCTGAAAATAAACCATTTATAAGATCAGCCGGGACAAATTCATAAATTGATGGGAAAAGTTGATTGACCGTAATAACATAATGGAGACCAGTAAGACAGGCCAGAAAGATCAGTAATAATAAAAATGACCTTAAGGGACGCATATATTAGAAAAGGATCAGCTCTTCTTCTTGATCTTAAGCTTTTGCCCAACCTGTATCATCTCCGGATCGGAAATATTGTTTAAAGTCAGCACCTGGCTTGTAGTCACATTATCAAACATCTTAACAATATCCCAGATCGTATCTCCATAACGGACTGTGTATGTAATAAACTCTCCCTCGGATTCATCCGGTGCTTTAGCTGCTACGGGCTGGGAATCGGAAGGAACTGATTTCCCTATAAGAGCTTGCTTATCTGCAAACGACATTGAATTGATCTTAGAAAAGTATTCAGATTTTGCCGGAGCAATATAAATGACAAGTTTCTGACCAACTCTGATTGTATTACGGTAAATATTATTCCAATACCTGAGTTCAGATAATCCAACCCTGTACCATTCAGAAATGTACCCAAGGTTGTCACCATCCTGAACTGTATAGATAAGTTTTGTTTTGCCTTTAATATCTGCAGGAAGGTACGAAGTGTGTGAGGGATCAGCTATAAGGTTTGACTTATTCAGGTAAACATCTGATTTATACCCCCTTATTGTATCATTCAAATCAATATAATCCCCAAGGTGATTCATTGGCAAAGTGAGTGCCTGTGGTTTTGATGAACCGGGTACAAGTCCTGTCCGGTATTGAGGATTCAGTGCACGAAGCTCCCCCAATGGTATTCCCATCACCTCAGAAATCTGCGTGAGATGAATATCTTTATTAACCATAATGGTGTCGGTAGCAACAGGAATATTCAGTGGTAATGGTTTTATATTATGCTCTGAATAGTAGTTAACTGCATATGTTGCAGCAATATATTGAGGGATATATCCTCTCGTTTCCCTGGGGAGTCTGTAAAATATCTCCCAATAATCCTTCTTATTACCAGATCTTCTTATTGCCTTATTTACATTTCCGGGACCGCAGTTGTATGCAGCAATAACCAGAATCCAGTCATTATATATATTATACAGATCCTTAATATATTTTGCTGCTGCATGAGTTGATTTTAAAGGATCTCTGCGCTCATCAACCACAGAATTGATCGTAAGTCCATAAAACCTGCCGGTGCTGTACATGAACTGCCATAAACCGGTAGCTCCCACCCTCGACACTGCATTTGGATTAAGAGCTGATTCTATCACTGCCATATATTTTAGTTCTGCAGGAAGTCCATAAGAATCGAATACATCTTCGATCATCGGAAAATAATAATCCTTCAATCCAAGAACGGCACTGAATTTATCTCTTTGTTTAATTGTATAAACGTGAATGTGGTTCCTGATGATATTGTTGTATGGAAGTCTGATAATCGAATTTATCTTGCTTAACCTCTGGAGATACACAGAATCAGGATATTGCAGTGCTATTGTGTCGCCCTGATATTCACCCGGAAAATTACTAATAGCAATTTTTACGTACCAGTTACTGACCAGGCTGTCGAGATCGCGGGTAATTCTATCAGCATCATTATCCAACTTTATTACTATTGTGTCGGAAATTGAGAAGGCATTTGCATTCAGAACGGCGAAAAAAATAGTTACCATTAAAGCTTTAAATCTCATAATGAAATATATTTGTTAAAAAGTTACTTTCAAGCTCACATATAGTCCTGCTCCCATAAAACCGCCCGGTAAGGACAACTGCACCGGGACAACTGCAATATCAAGATTATCACTGATATCATAGTTAAAAAGACTGGCATCAACATTAGCATCAAGGATCGATATTAGATACCAACCTGCGATGCCAATATACGAAAGATCGCGATATCTCTTGTAATAGTCAACCTGCCGAAGCATCGCATCCTTATAATATGAAGCAGTTGAAGGATCATAAGTATCAGGGTGCAAAACAGGATCATAAGTTTCAGGATCAGCTTTAATCAGATCCTGGTAACTCTTTGTTTCCGGAATTACATCTGTAAAGTCCTGATAAGCTACCATATAAATGTTATAATTCGATGAATTGAATCGGGCACTATAGATAAGAGCGCCGAAGCCTGCATATACCAGAGGGATTTTCCAATATTTCCTGTTATAGATCTGCCCCAGACCAGGGAATGCAACAGCCAACATGGTTGCTCTAAGAGATTCTGCCTTAAATTTAAGTTTTACAGGTTTGGTGACAGGTATTGTATCCTGCGCAAAAATGTTATGCTGAATGCAAAACAGTTGCAGGATAAGTATAATCAGTATTTTTTGAAAAGTCTTCAAAATAAAAACAAACCGGCATTTATCTTCCGGTACAAATATAACTGCGCGATAAAGATAATTATTTTCAGGAGTTCAGGCTGTCAAATACTCCTAAAATGCGCTCCATCTCTTCCGGGTTTTCAAAAGGGATAACGATCTTCCCCTTTCCCTTTTCGTTTATTCTGAAGTTAACTTTAGCTGAAAATATCTTATTGAGATGGTCTGAAAGCTGAGTGAAATCATTATTGAGTTTCCTCTTCTTTTCAATCTTCCCGGGGTCTTTGATCTTTACAGATTGAAATTGTCTGACGAGTTCTTCTGCCTGTCGCACAGATAGTTCGCCATCAATGATCTGATAATAAATATTGATCTGTATTTTGGGATCTTCTATATTTACAAGTGTACGGGCATGGCCCATCATCAGGTGTTTGTTCTTTATGCCAAGTTGTATTTCGGCTGGCAGTTTGAGAAGACGGAGATAGTTAGCAACTGTTGACCGCTGCTTTCCAACCCTGTCGCTCAACTGCTCCTGGGTAAGCTTGCACTCTTCTATAAGTCGCTGAAAACTTATTGCGACCTCCACCGCATCGAGGTCTTCGCGCTGAATATTTTCAACCAGTGCCAGTTCGAGCATTGCCTGGTCGTCGGCTGTTCTGACATAAGCAGGTACATGAGTAATGCCTGCCAGACGTGCAGCCCTGAGTCTCCTTTCTCCAGCGATAAGCTGATATCGGCCTGAGCCAGTCTCACGTACAGTGAGTGGCTGAACAATACCCAGTTTCTTTATTGAGGTTGCCAGTTCTTCAAGCGACTGTTCATCAAAGGTAGTCCTTGGCTGAAAAGGATTAGCCTCTATCGAATCGACTGATATATCAAGGTTGGCTTCAACTTTTCTTTCAAGGATCTCTTTCTCCACACCATCAATTAATGCACCAAGACCTCTTCCCAACGCATTTTTCTTTGTCATATTCATTACTATTTCCGGTAAGTGAAAAGTTATGTTAACTACTGGTTCCCTCTGGCTTCCTGTTTCCCAATCAGCTCTTTGGCAAGATTAAGATAATTGACTGTACCTCTCGAATCGGCATCATAAAGAATAGCAGGCTGACCAAAGCTTGGCGCTTCTGATAGTTTGACATTCCTTTGAATAACTGTTTTAAAAACCATTTGCTGGAAATGTTTATTTACCTCATCAGCAACCTGGTTTGATAACCTGAGCCGCGAGTCATACATAGTAAGAAGGAAGCCCTCAATCTCAAGATCGGGATTAAGATTATTCTGAATAATTTTTATTGTATTAAGCAGCTTGCCGAGTCCTTCCAAAGCAAAATACTCACACTGAACCGGTATTATTACCGAATGTGATGCTGTAAGAGCATTAACAGTAAGAAGTCCGAGCGATGGAGAACAGTCAATAAGAATGTAATCATAATCTCCTTCGATTTTCTTAAGTACTTTTTTAAGTGTTTTTTCTCTCTCGTGTCTGTCAAGCATTTCAATTTCAGCGCCTACCAGGTCGATATTTGAGGGTATTATTGTAAGGTTTTCAACTTCACAACTCATTAAGGCTTCCATGGGCTCTTTCCCGTCGATCAGACAATCATATATTGTACATCTTATCTGCCGTGTGTCTATACCAATTCCTGAAGTTGCATTTGCCTGTGGATCACTATCAACAATCAGCACCTTCTTCTCCAGCGCAGCAAGACTTGCCGCAAGATTTATTGCTGTTGTCGTTTTCCCAACACCCCCCTTCTGATTCGCTATAGCTATAATCCGTCCCATCTCTTTTCCTTTAATTATTTGAGTTATATTTTGAGTTTCAAATTTACTATTTATGCGCTACTGCTGCCGGTAGTGAAAGATGTAATTGTAAACATTTTTTTCGCGGTTTTCAACACTTTATTAACATCCCTGGGCTTTGACAATAAAAATGATAATCAACTGATTTACTGACATTTAGTATTTATTCGATTCTTTTATAATTCTTTACCAGGTTTATTTCACCCCCAAACCCGTTAAAGGGGGCTTACAAAATTTTCATCATTTTTAGCCCCTCTTCTTCGCTTTCGCGTAGCTTCAGCGAAGCAAAGCAGGGGGATTGGGGGGTAAAAACCAGGGACTTATGATGAACCATCTGATTTCAAATAAAACTTTAATCTGGTTGTCTTTTGCAAAAAAAGTTCCAATTTCCCAGATTTATTTACATCTTTACCCCGATTGCTAAAACAAACATAAATGAATAATCCCGGGAAAAACGAATGGCTGGTCATTGTTAACCCGAATGCCGGGAACGGAAAAGGGAAAAAGGACTGGGACAGGATCTCGGCACTTCTGAAGAAAGAGGATTTGCCTTTTATCGTAAACTTTACAGTAAGGAAAGGTCATGCCATCATCTTAACGCTGGAGGGAATTACAGAAGGTTTCAGAAAGATAATTACTGTTGGGGGAGATGGAACTCTCAATGAAGTCGTTAACGGAGTTTTTTCTAACGATTCTTGTCCCACGAACGATATATCACTCGCCTTGATCCCTGTCGGGACCGGGAATGATTGGGGGAGGATGTTTGCAATACCTCTTGATTATGAAAAAGCAATTAAGATAATCAAAGATAATAAACTGATGGTACATGATATTGGCCTGATGAGTTTTTATGATGGACCAGAGAGAAAGAACAGGTATTTCGTAAATATAGCAGGATTAGGATTTGAATCGCTGGTGGTCAGGAGAACCAATATCCAGAAAGACGGGGGACAAAGTGGCAAAGCTATATATTTTTACAACCTCCTGATGAGCCTCCTTTCATACAAAAACACTAAAGCAGAGATAGTTATCGATGGTGAAAAAATCAATGCAGATGTTTTTTCAATCAACATAGGCAACGGCAGGTATTGTGGTGGAGGTATGAGACAGACACCAAATGCGTTACCTGATGATGGATTCCTTGATGCAACTATAATTAATGGAATAGGTAAGTTCGAGATTATCAGGAACCTTAAAATACTATATGATGGCACAATCCTCAACCATCCCAAGATTGACGGTTATAGATGCAAAAATATTAAGGTAAGTTCAGATTCGGTAATTTACGCTGAAGCTGATGGAGAATCAATGGGCCATACGCCGGTTGAATTCAGTATAATACCTTCCAGTATAAATATAGTTTACGGAACAAAGATTATTCAGTAAGCCTGATCTCATAAAGTTTAGGCCATTTCTTTCCTGTAACAAAAATTCTATTCCCCACCTGATCGTAAGCAACTCCATTAAGGACATCAGTATCTGCCTTTCGTTCTGATTCCGGCAAAATGCCATTCAAATCAATATAGGCAAGAACTTTTCCGCTAATTGGATCTATGCGTGCAATAAGATCAGTCATCCAGATATTGGCCCAAATCGCACCATTAATATATTCAAGTTCATTAAGCTGGTCAACTTTCTTCTCATTATCATAGACTTCAATTCTCGAGACAACTGTAAACATCTCCGGTTCAAAGAAATAGAGGACATTTGTTCCATCGCTCATTACAATTTTATCATCAATAGTTGTCAACCCCCAGCCCTGTGTAGGATAATATATCTTATTTATCACCTTAAAAGTTGATTTTTCATACACAAACCCTACTTTATTTTCCCATGTCACCTGGTATATCCGGTTGCGATACAGAGCGATACCCTCACCAAATAATGAAGCATCAAGATTATGTTGCCTGATAACTTTGCCCGTCTGCAGTTCCACTTCCCTCAGGCTTGAACCTGTCTTCTGTCCGGTACCTTCAAATAACACACCTTTGTCGTAAACAAGTCCCTGGATAAATGATTCCCTGTCATGTGGATATGAATTAATCACTTTATAACCGTTCCTTCCTGGAACTATGTCCGAATAGATTACCATAAAGCGAGTAATGGGATTCTGTGATTTGGCTCCCTTATAAGCTACCACTTTCAAAGATTTTCTCCCTGTGGTAACTGTAAAAACCGGAGGGATAGAGTACTCCCAAGGCTCTGATTTGAGAACCGTTACAGCCTTGCCATCAAAATATATCAACACCGAGTCAGGTAGTTTGTTTTTATCTTCGAGCGCCAGAATCACTTTAACCGGGTCGTTGAGCTTAAATCCGGAATTCTCTTCAGGCGAAATCATTTTAACAAGTTTTCCCACCGCCTCTTCACTTAAAACTGAGGCTGGAGGAACTCCTGCTTCTTTCTTTTTCCCCGGCCGCCCAGAACATGAAAGAGTCCATGTTATTAGAAGCATTACAAAAAGGAAAATGATAAATTTCGGATAATCAGCTCTCATTTGGCTTGGTTTTCCTGGTAAATAATCGTCTATAAAGATTTTTTCGCGCTGATGCTATTCGCTTTTCAGCTTCTTTCTGTTGTAGTTCAAAAGGGTTTAGCAACTGCCATACCCCGCTCCATCCCGGAAAGCCTCCTACATTCTTGTCATCAATAAAAATATCAGCATCAATCTTCCGGCTCACAGTTTCATCAAATATCTCTTCGGGATAGTTTTTATTAACAGCATAAAACTCAACCCCGTTCTTCCTGCAGTATTCCACAGCATCCTCAAGCTCCTTCCCGCTTCGAAATGTCCATAGGATGATCCTTGCCCCCATCTTTTCGAGCTCTTTAAGAGTCTGAAAGGCAAAAAGTTTCTCCTTACCGATTTCAGGATACTCATGTTCAACTATTGTTCCGTCAAAATCAACTGCAATCCTTATATTGGTAAAATCAATCATCAAATCCTTAATTATTATTGCAAATCTAAGAAAAAAGTGCAATTGACTGCTATTACGGATTTTGCAATCCATACAAAGTGTACTAAGTCGTTCATGTCAAGGATTATAAAAATCCGCACCAGCTGTTTGGTATGATTACTAAAATTTATTTTAATTTTACTTCACTTCTGAATTACGATATCTCATTTCAAGATGAAACATATTCCAAACTTTATTACTTCGCTAAATCTGGCAGCAGGATTTATTGCAATTATTTTTGCAGCTAACGGAAACATGTTAACTGCTTCATGGCTGATACTTGCAGCGATGATATTCGATTTCCTTGATGGTTTTTCTGCCAGATTACTGAAAGCATATTCCGCAATAGGGAAAGAACTCGACAGCCTTGCCGATGTTGTAAGCTTTGGTGTTGCACCGGGACTGATTATTTATCAGCTGCTTAATGATTCACTTTCACTATATGCACCAATGATAGTTTATTCCGATGGTATAAAAGCCATACTTATAATGATAATTCCTGTTATAATGCCGGTCTGTGCCGCTTTGCGACTGGCAATATTCAATATCGATACAACGCAGGCAACAACTTTTAAAGGTTTACCCACCCCCGCAAATGCTCTTGCAGTGATCTCAGTTGTTATTGCAGGGCATTACTCCCCATCAGCAATTTTCAGCTCATTTATCGGTTCACCAATATTACTGATAATTTTTACTGTTATTTTATCGTTGATGATGGTGAGTAGGATCCCATTACTGTCGCTTAAGTTTTCAAATATGAAGTTAAAGGGAAATGAAGGAAGATTAATGCTTGCCGGATTGGTTGTGGTCTCTTTTGCTATTTTTGGGATCAACGCAGCTCCTTTGATAATACCGCTTTATTTTATAGCATCCCTCCTGTCACTACTCTTCTGACAATAATCTCCGTTTGTCGTGAGGTTATTTCTCAACTGAAATCACTGGAGCCGTTTCAGCCTACAAACCTACCTGGTTTTTCTGTTAACTATTCCTTTTCGGGGAATTTCTTTTCGTAAACAGCTAAAGCATATTTTATGGCAAACCAGCTTAATATAATAAATCCGGGCCAGATGAGGTATTGAAGAATTTCACTTATGTACATGTCTGATAGTATTAATGTCTGGATGTCTGATTGTCTTGCAGTCTTGCAGTCTTTGTTGCCCTAAGCCCTGGGCATTAGTACTTATGTCCATCCAATTTCATTTCGTCTCCTGTTATTTTTGTATTATTAATTGCTTTCCATGCGTACCAGATATATGCAATTACAAATGGTATAATAAATGAGACATACATCATGGTCTTCAATGTGAACAGGCTCGAAGATGCATTCCTTATTGTTAAAGAGCTTTGGAGATCGTATGAAGAGGGATAAAATGAAGTTCCGTTGAAGCCGGCAATAAGAAATAGTGAGAATACTGCAAGCACAGTACCTGCTCCGCTAAACCAGATTCCACTCACACTATTCCTGAACACCGTTATACCAATACCGTACAAAACGTTAACCACTCCTGTCAGAAATATGATCAGAACAAGCGGCATCTGAATAAAATTATGGAGGTATTTAAACTTCTCCATTGTTACTGTACCAGTGGTAGGTTCAGTAGCAAACCCTGTTGAGAAAAGAAGTGATATGACAAAAAACAGGAAAAATATAAGAAAAAGAATTGAATTCAATATTATTCTATTACGTGATCTCTTGATAAGTATCTCATCCTCAATAGTATTTATAATATATAAAAGACCATTAGTTCTGGAAAGGAACAATACTGTAAAACCAAGTGCAAGGTTTCGTATATTCAATAAAGCTTCAAGACCGTACCATGGAGATGCCCATTGTACCTGATTCATAATGTTCAGACTGAACATAGAGCCAGTGAAAAAAGTGGCAACTGCTGCTCCGATAAGAAACGGGCCAAGTGAACCGTTAAGGAAAAGAAACAGATCGAATGTCTTCTGCCCGAAAACATTTTTCGGCTTTGACCTGAATTCATAAGCTACAGCCTGTATAGAAAAGCTGAACAATATGGCGATCCATACCCAGTAAGCACCTCCAAAACTTGTTGCATAAAAAAGCGGAAATGAGGCAAAAAAAGCGCCGCCAAAAGTAACAAGTGTGGTGAAGGTAAATTCCCACTTTCTTCCCATAGCATTAACTATCATCGTCTTCTGAAGGTCGCTTTTCGGAAGTGAAAAGATCAGAGATTGTCCTCCCTGTACGAACATCAGGAAAACAAGCAGGCTTGCCAACAGGGAGACTATTATCCACCAGTAGTGCTGTAGGAACAGATGTGATATCAACATTGTCATAGTTTTATCCTCTTATTGTTTGGGTCCTGTTTTTATCTGTTTAACCATGATTGAAATCTCCGAAATAAGCAATACCGTGAAAAGAACTGCAAAGAGAATAAAAGTTGTAATCACCGACCCTGAGCTTATTTGTGAGACTGCTATTGATACAGGCATCATATCCTGAATTATCCAGGGCTGCCGGCCCATTTCGGTAAGTATCCAACCCAGCTCACTGGCAATGTAAGGCAGAGGGATCGAGAGAAGTGCTATCCACAAAAACCATCTGTTTTCAGAGATTGTCCCTTTGAAGAGGAAGTAGAGAGCCATTGCAAAGATCATTATAAAGAGGAACCCCAGTATTACCATAAGGTGAAAAGAATAGAATGTAACCGGTACTTTCGGGATCACATCCTCCGGTTTATTAATAAAAGCATAACCAAAATATCTGAAATAGCTGTCCTGAAATTCTTTGTCCCGGAAAATACCTTTAATACTCTCAAGTTCTTCATTGTCATTAATGATCCGGGCTCTTTTATAATCCGTGAGAACATTCTTCGCAAACTGACCTCTCTGCATTTTTTCTGGTACTGACATTATCCCCTTTTTCTCATTGCCCGATATATGATCTGCAATTCCTTCAACATACGCATCATTGGCACCCCCCGAAAGTACTGAAAGTAAACCCGGAATCTCTATCTTAAATGCGAATTCCTTAACAACTCTTTCTCCAATCTTTTTATCAGTGTCTTTAAGGATCCCGAAGGCTACCAAACCTGCATTGCTTTTACCTTCGAATAAGGCTTCCATTGACGCAAATTTAACAGGCTGCACATTTGATATTGTTCTGGCCGAGGCATCACCCGTATAAGAAACCATTAGAGAAGATAAAAGTCCAAATATCCCGGCAATCAGGATGCTTCGTCTTGCCATCAACTCCTCTCTTTTCCTTATGAGGAACCATGAGCTTATACCAAGCACAAACATTGATCCCAGCAGGAAACTTGATGATATGGTGTGCAGAAATTTATCCACGGCAACCTGATTAAAAAGTACAGCCCAGAAGTTAACCATTTCATTTCGTGCTGTTTCAGGATTAAATGTCATCCCGACTGGATTTTGCATCCATGCATTAGCCACAAGAATCCAGAGGGCTGAAAGATTAGCTCCGATAGCAACAAGCCAGGTTGATGTCAGGTGAAACTTTTTACTCACTTTATTCCAGCCGAAAAACATCACCGCAACAAAAGTTGATTCGAGGAAGAAAGCCAGAATACCTTCAACTGCAAGAGGGGCTCCGAAAATATCGCCAACAAACCATGAATAATTTGACCAGTTAGTACCAAACTCAAATTCAAGGATGATCCCGGTTGCAACACCAATCGCGAAGTTTATCCCAAAAAGAGTCATCCAGAACCGGGTAACACGTTTCCATTCCTTGTTACCGGTCTTAACATAGATGGTCTCCATTATGGCAAGAATGAAAGATAATCCGAGCGTCAGAGGTACAAAAAGCCAGTGGTAAATAGCAGTCAGAGCAAATTGCGCTCTTGACCAATCCACAAGGGTCAAATCAACATTTTCAATCATGGTTATAAGGTGAATTTGTTAATTGATCCAGGACATATTCACTTCTCTGTTTATCACTGTCATATTTTTCCTGAAGAAAATCTGGAAAAAAGAAGAGCTTAAGTATAGCAAACATTATAAAAAGCTTAATGATGATGATTATCCAGACTTTTCTTCCCCAGGCTGACATATTCCTGAAGCCTTCGTTATAAAAACGGAACAGACTGTTTAAAACCTGTAAATTCTGTTTCATCTATTCAGTATACTATTCAAAATAATATAATCCGTTTAATTTGTAAAGGCAAAATAAATATTAAGAACCGGCCTCATTACTTGAGTTCTCTTTTCCAAGGCCAGGAATTTGAATTTTGCCCCCCATGTTTTCGGGTGACAGACTGGAAGTTATCTTCTGTACTGCCTTAAAGTTATAAAAGAACTCCCTTGCAAAAACCCTTAATACCGTATATGCCGGTATCCCGAATATCATTCCCGGAACCCCTGCTGCAAATCCGGAGGCGAGCACTACAACAAAGATTTCCAGAGGGTGAGCTTTGACGCTGTTGGAGAAAATAACAGGCTGAAATACAACATTATCAATTAAATGTGTAATTGCTTCTACTATTATCATATATGTAATGAGAGGTACTACCACAGTGGCAAAATCCTGATTTATGTGCGAAGCAACTCCCATAATAATTGCTATAAACAAACCAATCCACGGACCAACATATGGGATAACATTTAAAATTCCGAGGATAAGTCCCATAACCAGAGCCTGTTGAAAATCGACACCGGCGATAGTCATTCCTATTGTAATAAGTATCATTATGCAGGTGCTTTGTATCACAATTCCTATAAAATACCTTGTAAGAAGTCTTTTTATTGAATATAAAGCCCGGGTTACATTGTCAACATATTTATCCGGAACCCACATTAATATTGATTCGAAAAACAACTTCTGGTCCTTAAGGAAGAAAAAAGTGATAAATGTGATTGAGAACACTGCAACCAGAACGTTGCCAAGAATACCTAAAAGTGAACCGAGAAAATTCTGTATCATGTTAATATTGAGCACTCCGGAAACCTTCCCGACAACATAATCCTGAATAGATAGTTCATCTGTGATCTCCTTGTTAAAAGCTCTGAACAGATTCTCAACCTTATTAACTGGACCTGCAACAATCTGAACAATTTTCTCGCTGTCAATAGTCGAGAAATAGTTTACCTGCGTGGTCACAAGAGGTACGAAAATAACAAAAAACAGTATAATCGCTCCCCATATTAATCCCAGTGTAAGCAAGGCACTGAGGGAACGGGGGAAAACCCATTTCTTAATTCTTAACCTGCAAAAAAGATCTACAAGAGGGCGCCCCATTATAGATAAAACACCTGATACCAATATGTACACAACTATATTCCGGAAATACCAGGCACAAGACAGGAGCAGCAAAATTCCAAAAAAAATAAGGATGTTTCTTAACGTGGCTTTCATTGTTTATGGCATTTCCCAATACAAACCTAATCCAAATTTTTTGAATTCGCTAAAAATATGTTTCATGTAACATGAACTCACCACCTTTTGTTCCCCCTCGGCCACCCCTGTAACGTTCCGCCTGCGGAACGAAGGGGGAAAGGGGTGAGTTCATGAAACCATGCATGCCATAATGTCTAACATATATTTCATTAATCAGCCATTATGTCATATTTTATGATTTGGAACGGAGTTTGAAAATATGAGTTTGTAATCAAATATATATTAAACTAAAATTATAGGAGGACAAAACCATGTTACCAACAATTACAAGAAGAAGTTTCAGACCATTTTACATGCCGAATTTTTTTGACGATGATTTTTTCCAAGCATTACCGAACAGAACCGGCGTTATACCTGCTGTGAACATCAAGGAAGATGAGAAGAATTATTTCCTTGAACTTGCTGTTCCAGGGCTTGACAGAAAAGATCTGAAAATTGACATAAATGAGGATGTTCTGACTGTCTCATCTGAAATCAAAAATGAGGCTGAGGAAAATAAAGACGGGTACAAGAGAAAAGAGTTCAGCTATTCATCTTTCTGCAGAAGTTTCTACGTTCCCGAAAATGTCAACAGGGATAAAATAGAAGCAAACTACAAAGATGGTATTCTTTCTGTCGGACTTCCCAAGCAGGATGAGGAGAAAACCAAGATCACCAGGCAGATTACGATTTCATAATTATTCAAAGAAAGAATCCCGGTTAATTACCGGGATTTTTTATCTGTTCACATCCTTCCAAGAATTTCTGAGCAAATTTTCTACCGAAATCCTTTAAAAATTCTTCTTTCAAGCCTTCGGGTGAAAATTTAAAGGATGCAGTCTCTTCAAATACCATTAGTTTAAGAAGACGAAGGTTTTCGAGAATTATTTTTGGAGATTCACCGCTCCACCCATACGACCCGAATGAACCACCTAATTTGCCTCTGTCTCTCAATGGATTAATAAGTGCAAATAGCTTATATACAGGAAGAAAAGTATTCTGGTTAATAGTCGGAGAGCCAACAAGTATGCCATCCGCCCAGACTATTTTTGATTCCAGTTCCTCTAAACCAATATCCTCAATATCAACAACATCAACTTTTATATCTTCATTATCAAGGATCCCTGCAGCAATATACTCTGCTGCATCTTTAGTATAACCATAAGCCGAGACATAAGCTATAAGTATATTTCTGTGACTCCTCTCTGTTGTAAGCTGCATATATTCAGCGACATACATTTCCGATAAATCTATTGCTTTTCTGAGGTTCTCACGGTGAATTGGTCCATGACCGGGACAGATAAAATCAATTTCAAGAGGCCTGATCTTTTCAATTGCCTTTAGCATAAACCGGCTGAATTGCTTCATGATAACCTCAAAATAATATTTAAATGCATCCGTATATACATCAGAAAAATCACTATACATTTCAGAAGAGCAGTAATGCGCCCCGAATGAATCGCATGTGAAGAGAATTTTATCCTCCTCAAGAAAAGTATAAATTGAATCAGGCCAGTGAAGGTTTGGTGCAGTTATGAACCTGAGGGTTTTATTTCCGAGATCCAATGTGTCGCCATCTTTTACTACCAACGATTTAAAAGGCATATTAACAATATCTTCCAGATACCTGATTGCATTTCCACTGCCAACAACGATAGCTGAGGGTGCCAGATTAAGAAGAAGCCTGAGACTTCCTGAATGGTCAGGCTCAGTATGGTCAAGAATAATATACTGAATCTCTTCAGGGTTAGTAACCGATCTGAGTTTACCAAGATATGTTTCACTGAATTCTTCTTTGACAGCCTCAATTATTGCCTTCTTCTCTGCATTAATAAAATATGAGTTATAAGTTGTCCCGTAGTCGGTATGCATCACAATATCAAATGTCTTGATGTCATAATCACGTACACCAATCCATTTTACATCACGGGTAACATCTATTATTGTATCATCTTTCCTGCTCATAATATCTCCCTGATCAGATTTTGGCTATGATAGTTTTATTTGCCTTCACCTGCTGAAGGATTGGAATCTCGACTTCAGTTCCAACCGGTAAAAAGACATCAACTCTCGAACCGAATTTAATAAACCCAAGTTCTTCTCCCTGCAGAACATCCTGATTCTCTTTTGCATAGGTTACTATCCTCCGTGCAACTGCTCCGGCTATCTGCCTTATTAGTATCTCAGTTCCCTCTTTTGTTTCAATAACGATTGTACTTCTCTCATTCAGTTCAGATGATTTCGGATGCCAAGCAACCATATACTGGCCGGGATGATAACAAACATATTTAATCCGTCCTGATACCGGGTATCTGTTACTATGCATATTAAAAGGAGACATGAAAATTGAAACCTGAAGGCGCATATCTTTAAAATACTCATTTTCTCTTGTCTCTTCAATTACAACAACTTTCCCATCAGCAGGAGCATAAATAAGTCCGGGGTCAGGTTCCATTGACCTTGTCGGCAGCCTGAAGAAAAAGAGTAAAAATATATAAAGCATAAAAGAGCAGATGAAAAAAGCCCATCTCACAATTATAATATCTGCCCAGATTATATTAAGAATAATATTAAGAACCAGTAATGCTATTAAACCAAAAGCTAATATCTTATATCCTTCCTTATGAATATGAATACTCATTTCTCTAAAATTTGCACAAAACTAATCAAGTCATTCCAATCATCCAAAAAGTGATATAAAAAGATATACCAGTGGGAAAGATATTATTGCACTATCGAACCGATCGAGAAATCCACCATGACCAGGCATGATTGTTCCGGAATCCTTAACGCCGATGCTTCTTTTCAGCATTGATTCGAACAGGTCGCCATATGTGCCTGCTACCGAAATAATTACAGAAATAATTACCCAATGAATTTTATCAACAACACCCAGCCAACCTGAAAGCAACCAGGCAATAAGAGCAGCTATTATGATACCTCCAAAAAAACCTTCCCATGATTTCTTCGGTGAGATACGTTCCATCAGCCTGTGTCGTCCGAAAGATACACCCGTCAGGTAAGCACCGGAGTCATTTGCCCAGATAAGAATAAAGAACCCGATAATGATTCCGGGTGAAAAAGAGATGCTTTCATGAGGCAGCAATGAGTCGAGCCCTGTACGCGAATATGCTGAAAACGGGAACATTGAAAATGGCATTGCAGTATAAAGCACCGAAAAAAAGGTATGTGCCAGTGAATCAAATGGTTTATCCTGTTTCCTATAGAGTTCCACAACCATAATTATAAGCATCATAGGTATCAGGACAAGGAAAGAGTTCTTTGGTATCACTCCGTAAGCAATAAGAGTTGATATAACGTATGCTGTTGTTCCGGTAATAATACCCGGTACCAGTTGCGGCCTGACACCGGAGTTCCTGATCATTATATAATACTCATATTGTGTACCTATGAGCATTACCAGGCCGGTCAGAAAAAATGAGACTGGATGAAGCCAGAATCCTCCCATAACGAATATCACTATCCATGCTCCGGTTAAGGTCCTTCTGAAAAAATTGTTCAATATTTCAGTTTATTATGCTTTACCTTCTATTTTTAACTTCTTTACAACTTTTTCGGGAGTCACTTTTTCTGTGACAGATTCTTTTTGCTTGGATTCAGCAATTGTTTTCTCTGATGATGATTTTCCTGATTTTTTTCCCTTTTTATCTCCTTCTATGTTTTCCTTATTGTCTGTTGTGGGGCTGGATTCGGGTTTGGCTTCAGCTTCTCTCTCTTCCTTCAACAGGTCAGCTTTTCTCTTTCCAAATATTCTTTCAAGATCTTCGCTGAATATTACCTCTTTCTCCAGAAGTAGTTCTGCAAGTTCAGTAAGCCCTTTCATATTGTTTTTAAGAACTTCCTTTGCCCTCACATACGACTCTGCAATTATCAGGTTCACCTCCTGGTCGATAAGTTCTGCCGTCTTCTCACTATATGGTTTTGTGAATCCGAAATCAGATTGTCCCGATGAATCATAAAAACTTATGTTACCAACTTTCTCGCTCATTCCGAAAAAAGAGACCATGGCATAAGCCTGTTTGGTAATTTTCTCGAGGTCGCTCAAGGCACCAGTTGAAATTTTGCCGAAGATAAGTTCTTCAGAAGCTCTGCCTCCGAGGGCATATGCCATTTCATCAAGAATCTGTTCGCGTGTAGTAAGTTGCCTTTCTTCAGGAAGATACCACGCGGCTCCGAGTGCCCTTCCCCTTGGGATAATGGTCACTTTAAGAAGGGGGCTAGCATGTTCAAGGAACCAGCTTACAGTTGCATGTCCGGCTTCATGATAGGCAATTGTTTTTTTCTCAACCATCGAAATGATCTTTGTTTTCCTTTCAAGTCCACCAACAATACGGTCGACAGCATCGAGGAAATCCTGTTTTTCAACAACTGTTTTGTTTTTCCTTGCTGCGATAAGGGCCGATTCGTTACAAACATTAGCAATATCAGCTCCAGAAAAGCCTGGTGTCTGCTTTGCCAGGAACCCTATATCAAAATCTTTTACAAGTTTCAATGGACGAAGGTGAACTTTAAATATAGCTTCCCTCTCTCTAAGATCAGGAAGTTCAACATGAATCTGCCTGTCAAAACGGCCCGCACGCATCAGGGCTCTGTCAAGGATATCAGCCCTGTTAGTGGCAGCAAGAATAATTACACCCATATTTGTCCCGAAACCATCCATTTCAGTAAGAAGCTGGTTAAGAGTATTTTCCCGCTCATCGTTTGATCCAAAATTTGCATTGCGCCCTCTTGCCCGCCCCACTGCATCTATCTCATCAATAAATACAATACAGGGAGCTTTTTCTTTAGCCTGTTTGAAAAGATCCCTTACCCTGGAGGCCCCGACACCAACAAACATCTCAACGAAATCTGATCCGGAAATGGAAAAGAAAGGTACGTTTGCTTCACCGGCAACAGCTTTTGCAAGCATCGTTTTTCCTGTTCCGGGAGGGCCTATCAACAGAGCGCCTTTTGGAATTTTACCTCCAAGCTGTGTATATTTCTTCGGATTCTTAAGAAAATCAACGATTTCCATGACCTCTGTCTTGGCCTCTTCGAGACCGGCAACATCGTTAAAGTTTAACTTAACGTTGGTATCCTTATCGAATATCTGTGCACGTGATTTACCAACACTGAATATTCCTCCTGCGCCGCCTGCACCGCCACCTGACATCCGCTTCATAAGGAAGAGCCACAAAACAATTAATAATGCAGGAAACAGCAGCCATGAGAGTGCTTCACCAACATAATTTTTACGGGTTATGTTTTCTGGATAAATAAGCTCTTTTTTGGAGTAACCTTCACTTTCCTGAGCCTCGATTATAAAAGGTTCAAAATTGCTGATATCACCAATATTATATGTATAGTTTGGTTTTGGTACTGACATCCCGAAACCAGTTCCTGGTTTTATCAGTTTGGGATATCTTCCCGATTCCAGTGCCTCCTTTTTAAGGTAGATCTCTGCCTGATCCTTATTAACCACAATTATTTTTTCAATGTCGCGACTAGCAATCATCTCCTTGATTTCGTTTTTGGTGGCTTTCTGGACTGTCTTTCCGCCGTTGAGTAACGAAAAAAGAATTACAGATACCGCAAGGATTGCAAAAATCCAGTTGGTATTAAAACGTGGTTTTGAACTTTTATCAGGTTTCTTTTCTGGTACCTGATCATTATTAGTATTTTCTGTCATAAATAGTTAACTTACTGCATTTTATCTTCCATGGCTTCAATAGTGGCATCAGCCCAAAGCGACTCCAGACTGTAAAAATTCCTGTACTCCTCAAGAAAAACATGAACGATTACGTTACCATAATCCAGAAGTACCCAAAAAGAATTGCCGAGCCCTTCAACATGCAACGGTTTCTCCCCTGCTTCTTTTCTTACAGTGTCATCTACTGAATCGCAAATCGCACTGACCTTTGTACCGGAAGAGGCATGACAAATAACAAAATAATCGGAAATTCTGTTTTCAAGTTTCCTTAAATCAATTTTCAAAACATTCTGTCCCTTCTTTTCAAAAATTCCTTTCATCACGCTCCCTAAAAGGACATCCGCTCCGTTAGATTTTTTCTTCATCAATATTTATCAGTTTGATACTAAGTCGTAAAAGTACCACTTTTATCTGTATTTTTGTTACAGTAATCCTCTTTTGCAATTTCAATGCCAATCTTAACCGCAACGATTAAACCAGTTGAGAAAATGACTTTTGATATATTAACTACCTGATAATCATGATAATAGGCTCATATTTATTATTTTTTAAAAATCTGCCATCGACAAATAACCATTCTGCTATCCTTTTAAAAAACCATGACCTTCCCGAGGGGACTATCGTCTATACCAATTATCAATCGGCAGGTAGGGGCCAAACGGGTAAGAGGTGGGAAAGTGAAGACGATAAAAACTTGCTAATCAGCATAGTACTGTCTCCATCAATGATCAATCCCGCCGATCAGTTTCTTATTTCGATGACAGTCTCACTTGGGATTTGTGATTTTTTAAAGAGATACATTCCTGCTTGTACGATAAAATGGCCGAATGACATTTATGTAAACAATGACAAAATAGCAGGTATATTAATTGAGAACTCCATTATGGGTGATCAGATTGAAAACACCATTGCAGGAATTGGTCTTAATGTTAATCAGGAAAAGTTCTTAAGTGATGCACCAAATCCTATTTCTCTAAGTATGATCACAGGAAAGAACTTTGATCTCAAAACCTGTCTTAATCAATTGGCTTCAGACCTGGATATAAGGTATGAACAACTGATATCAGAAAGTTTTGCCCAAATTAAGCATGAGTATGTTTCACAACTTTATCGTTTGAACGAATGGTGTAATTTCAGAGATATCAATGGCATTTACACCGGACGCATATTATCTGTAACTGATTATGGCAGGTTACAGATTGAAAAGCAGACCGGCCATAAAAGTGAGTATTCTTTTAAAGAGGTCGATTTTATGCTTTAGAATCTTTCCAGCTTCTGAAACTTTCCATTTCATTAATAAGCATTTCCAGGAACTGGTTAATAGGTTTAGGAGCCATCATCTTCAGCATTGGATTAAGATCAGCGTTCAGTGAAACCTTTACTGCAGATGGATTTTTACCGTTATCGGAGATATGCAGTACCAGTGAAAAGTCATTTTTCCTCAGAGCATCTCCGGTAAAAACTATTTTATTATACATCTCCTTTTCAGTCAGTCGGAAACGTACTGTTCCAATCATTGATACATTGAAACTGCACGATTCTCTTTCAGCCTGCCAGTTATTAATAGTCCCATGTGGCATAAACCTTTCAAAATTTCTGATATCCGTCACAAAATCAAATACCTCCTTAGAAGTACAGGTCAAATTACCGGTTCTGCTCTCAAAATGTGATATATCGTCCATAAAACCCTTTTTTCATCAAACTAACCCTTCCTTAACCTCATGAACTCACCTCCTTGTATTCCCCCTCTGTGCTACATGAACTCACCCCCTTGTATTCCCCCTCTGTGCTACATGAAC
>Ga0315278_10000274_pt1 | contig 46744 bp, 43 predicted proteins | sample YL17G06_0_MG_FD_203880 | JGI IMG/M metagenome (GOLD analysis project Ga0315278, IMG submission 203880) | Sediment microbial communities from Yellowstone Lake, YNP, Wyoming, USA - YL17G06_0 | ecosystem: Environmental > Aquatic > Freshwater > Lake > Sediment | place: USA: Wyoming | collected... | reverse complement strand
GGCAAGCCCGCGACGACCATCGGATGGCGAGCGACGATCGTCCCGACCGCCTCGACCGCCACCCCCACCGTCGCTGCGGTGGTGACGTCCCCGCGCCCCACGTCCTCCTCGAGGGCGATCCGGATCAGCCGGCGAACGCTCGCCTGCCCGAAGACGCTCATAAGGTGCTCAGCCGCTCGACGTTCCGTTCGAAGCTCGCTCGTCGCTCCGCGAGCTCGCGCTCCTTCTCTCGCTCCTTCTCGATGATCTCGGCGGGAGCGCGCTCGAGGAACTGGGGGTTGGCGAGCTTGGCGGCGATGCCCCGAATCTCCTTCTCGAGTTTTTCGAGTTGCCTCCGGTTGCGCGCGATCTCCGCTGCGGGATCTTCGACGAGCCCGCGCAGCGGAATCGTCAGCTCGAGGCCGTCGACCACGACGGTGGCCGCGCCCTTCGGGCGCTCCCCCCCGTCCCGGTAGTCGATCGTCTTCACGCCCGCGAGCCGGCGAAGGTAGCTCTCGTGGGGCCCGAGGCGCGCGCCGCCGCCACCGAAGATCACGAGCTCGATCGCCACGCTCGGCGCCACGTTGAGGTCGGCGCGAACGTTGCGAACGGCGCGGATGGCCTCGATCACCGTGTCCATCGCGTCGACGTCGGCGCGCAGCCACTCGCCGGCGGCCTCCGGATAGGGGGAGATCACGATGCTCTCCTCACTCTTCGGCGTGGGAAGCGCCTGCCAGAGCTCCTCTGTCAGGAACGGCATGAACGGATGAAGCAAGCGCAGAAAGCGTTCCAGCACGCCGACCAGCACGCCGAGAGTGGTCGAGCGACGCTCCGGCTCGGCGAGCGAGATCTTCGCCATCTCCAGATACCAGTCGCAGTAGTCCGACCAGAGGAAGCGGTAGAGCGCCGACGCCGCCTCGTTGAAGCGGTACGATTCGAGAGCCGCCCGCACCGCGGCGCTCACCACCGCGAAGCGGTGGAGGATCCAGCGATCGGCGAGCGTGAGGTCGTCGGCCGGAAGCGGCAAGTCGCTCGGCATCGTCTGCTCGCCGGCGGCATTCAAGAGCACGAAGCGCGCCGCGTTCCAGATCTTGTTCGCGTAATTCCGATACCCCTCCACGCGGTCCTCGGAGAGCTTGATGTCGCGGCCCATCGCCGAGAGCGCGACCAGGGTGAAGCGCAACGCGTCGGTTCCATAGCGGTCGAGGAGTGCGAGCGGGTCGATGACGTTGCCCTTGGACTTCGACATCTTCTGACCTTGCTCGTCGCGCACGAGCGCGTGCACGTAGACGTCGCGGAATGGCACGTCGTTCATGAAGTGGAGGCCCATCATCATCATGCGGGCCACCCAGAAGAAGATGATGTCGAAGCCGGTCACCAGCGCGGAGGTCGGATAGAAGCGCGAGAGCGTCGCGGTCTTCTCCGGCCAGCCCATCGTGCTGAAGGGCCAGAGCGCCGAGCTGAACCAGGTGTCGAGCACGTCGCCGTCGCGGATCAGGTTCTTCTCGTGGCAGCGCGGACAGTCGGTCGGGTCGGTGCGCGAGACGATCGGGGTGGCGTGCTCCGACACGACGATCCCCTCGGGCGCCTCGCCGCGGATCGCGCCGCGATCGCAGTCGAGGCAGTACCACGCCGGCACCTGGTGTCCCCACCACAGCTGGCGCGAAATGCACCAGTCGCGAATGTTCTCCATCCAGCCGTAGTAGACCTTCTCCCAGTGCTCGGGCACGAAGCGCGTGCGCCCTTCGCGAACCGCGGCAATCGCCGGCGCAGCGAGCGGGCCGACCTTGACGAACCACTGCACGGAGAGCAGCGGCTCCACGACCGTGCGACACCGATAGCACTGCCCAACGGCCAGCTGGTGAGGTTCGATCTTCTCGACGAGACCCTCGGCCTCGAGATCCGCCACCAGCTGCTTGCGACACTCGTAGCGGTCGAGGCCTCGGTAGCGACCGGCCTCGACCGTCATGCGCGCCTCCTCGTCCATCACCGAGATCATCGGCAGGCCGTGGCGCTTGCCGGTCAAAAAGTCGTTCGGATCGTGGCCGGGGGTGATCTTCACCGCGCCCGTGCCAAACTCGCGCGACACCACCGCGTCCGCGATGATCGGGATGCGCCGGCCGAGGGCCGGCAGGATCACCTCCTTGCCCACCTTGTCGCGATAGCGCTCGTCCTCGGGGTGAACCGCCACCGCGGTATCGCCGAGCAAGGTCTCGGGCCGCGTGGTCGCGACCACGATCGCGCCCGAGCCGTCGGCGTACGGGTAGCGCAGATGGTAGAGCTCGCCCGCGGTCTCCTGGTGCTCCGCCTCGAGATCCGAGAGCGCGGTCCGGCAGCGGGGGCACCAGTTGATCAGATAGCGGTCGCGGTAGATGAGGCCTTGCTCGTAGAGCGTGACGAACACCTCGCGCACGGCGCGCGACAGCCCCTCGTCCATCGTGAACCGCTCTCGCTCCCAGTCGCAGGACACGCCGAGGCGCGCGAGCTGGCGCGTGATCGTCGATCCCGATTCCTTCTTCCACGACCAGACACGCTCGACGAACTTCTCGCGACCGAGCGCGCGGCGATCCGTGCCTTCGACCGCGAGCTGGCGCTCGACGACGTTCTGAGTCGCGATGCCGGCGTGGTCGGTTCCGGGAATCCACAGCGTCACGTCGCCGAGCATCCGGTGGTAGCGGCAGAGGATGTCCTGAATCGTATTGTTGAGCGCATGGCCCATGTGCAGCGAGCCGGTGATGTTCGGCGGCGGGATGACCATCGAGAACGTCTTCCCGCCCCGCGTCTCGTCGCCGTGAAAGTAACCGCGCTCCCGCCAGAAGCGGTACCACTTCTCTTCCACCGCGGACGGCTCGTATGTCTTCGGGAGGTCCATGCGAATATTGGCTACGGGCTTCAGGCTACGGCAACAGACTCCGAGGGCCCTTGCCTGTAGACTGTAGCCCGTAGCCCGTAGCCTCTCTCATCCTCTGATCTCCTTCGAAATCACCTCACCACTCGCTCCGATCTCGTAGACGAGCGGCACACCGGTGCCGAGCTCGAGAGCGATCACCTGCTCCTTGGTGAGCCCATCGAGCTTCATGACGATCGAACGGTTGGAGTTGCCGTGCGCCACGACAAGCACGTTCTTGCCGAGCTGGAGATCGCCGAGAATCGCGCGCTCGAAGAACGGCAGCGTGCGCTCGGCCGTGTTCTTCAGCGCCTCGCCGTTCGGCGGCGGCACATCGTAGGAGCGGCGCCAGAGCTTGACCTGCTCGGCACCGTATCGCTCGGCGGTCTTCTCCTTGTTGAGCCCCTGGAGGTCGCCGTAGTGGCGTTCGTTCAGGGCCTGATCCCGGATCATCGGCGGGCGCTGCCCGAGAACGGAGAGAATGATTTCCAGCGTCTCTTGCGCGCGCGACAGCACCGACGTGTAGGCCACGTCGAAGCGGATGTCTCTCAGCCGCTCTCCGGCAACACGCGCCTCGTCACGCCCCTTGTCCGTCAGCGGGACGTCGACCCATCCCGTAAAGCGATTCTCGAGGTTCCAAAGCGATTGCCCGTGACGGACGAGAACGAGCTTGGCCATCGTCTAATGTTGGGGGAAAGCACACAGAAATTCGAGGAGGAATTCGCCCCCCCAGCAGGTGTTATCCCACAAGATCCTGTGACTTCTATTTTTGGGCTCGGGTCACGTCAACCCACGTGCGTTCGCAGCAAGCTTGGTCGCAGCGGTCCGCCAGGCAACAAGAACGTCCCGAAGCATGGTCTTTACACCGTGAAACGGGCGCTCGGGATCCGGATCGGCTAGAGAGCCGGGACTACGAACTGCCAACTGCGCCTCCGCGGCCCTTCCGCGCCCAGCGCAACTTGGCCGGCGCCGAACGAGGATTGGCGTGACGTTCGGCGGGCGTGGGACGAATGACTTCGCGGGCGATGTCGATGTAGAGACCAGCGCTCAGGCCGGACTCGAAAGACTTTTTCACGCGCCGGTCTTCACCGGAGTGGAACGTCAGGATCGCGACGCGACCGCCGGAATTGAGGCACGCGGGAAGATGACGCAGAAAAGTTCCGAGCGCAGAAAATTCGTCGTTAACGGCGATGCGCAGGGCTTGAAAGACGCGGCGGATGGAACGCTCGCGATCTTCGCCGTTGAGACGCGGCAACGCGGCGCGGATGGTCGCCGCGAGCGATGTGGTGGTAGCAAAGTGGCGGCCAGCGAGCCTGTCGGCCAGAGAGCGCGCGTTTGGTTCATCCGCATTCTTGACGAGCAACTCCGCGAGCGCGTCGGGCCGTATTTTTTCGACCAGCACCGAGGCGGGCCGGCCGCGTTGCGGGTTCATGCGCAGGTCGAGCGGGCCGGTATGTTTCAGGGACAAACCGCGCGACGGATCATCCAGTTGCATCGAGGACATACCGAGGTCAGCGAGAATGATGTCCGCGCCGGAGAATCCCGTCGAGGCGAGGACTTGCGGCAGACCCGCAAAGTTGGTGCGGTGCGCGGTAAAACTTTCGGGACCGAAGCCAAGCGCTCGTAGTCGAGCCTCAGCCCTCGGAAGTTCGATGGGATCGGCGTCGAGACCGAGCAAAAGTCCGCCCGGCTGAAGCCGCGCGAGAAGTTCTTGCGCATGCCCACCGTAGCCTAGCGTGCAATCGACGGCGACCTCGCCAGGCTTGGGCGCGAGCAGTTCTAGAATTTCGGCAACCATGATGGGCCGGTGCGTGCCGGCAGGCGTTTTGCCGGAGGCGAGAACTTTCGCGACCGTCTCGGCATAACGCTGCGGATCGCGCTCCTTGTATTTCTCCTCGAAGCGGCGCGGGTGTTTGCCGCGGTAGCGCGGACGGCGCCTGTGCGGTGTCCGCGGCGCGTCGTGTGCGGGACTGTCGGACATGGCGAAGCGAATTTGCCGTAAAGCGAGCTTGCAAACCGTAAACTGGCGCCCTCTGAAGATCAAACCGTTGCCTCCGTACGCCGGAGGATGGCTGCCGGCGAAGGGCAGGAACCCCGCGCTCGACGTACCGCGGTCGGCCCGGCACGAGGGAGGGCATGCGGCACGGCGGCCCGAGCTGCCACGCGGGGCCCTCGTTCCGCTGAGCCCGTTACTCTCAGGCATGCGCGTCGCCGCGCCGGGCTCGCGCGCCCGTCTGAGGGGCCGGCGAAGCCGAAGCGAGGGAATCAATTTCAAACGATCAGAGAGGGGTCAGTCACACGATCGCGGACACAGCCATCGTGGAAGCCTCGAAGTGGACCGGCCAGTGGCGCACGAAGTCAGCGCCGAGGTGGCGGAGTTCCTAGGCGAGGAAGTCGCGTGCTGACGAATCCAGGCAAGGACGAAAATGTCGAGCAAGGAAGTCGGTGGCGCTCTTGCCGCGAGTACTGACGTGCCGAATTTGTTGTCTGCTTCGCTCTATGGATCGACAGGCGGTGGGGAGACCTCCACCAGCGCCGAGAAATCCCTTCTCTGGAAAACTTAATGCGAGAGGGGGGATTTGAACCCCCACAGGTGTTACCCCACAAGATCCTGAGTCTTGCGCGTCTGCCAGTTCCGCCACTCTCGCTTAAGTGAGGGCAGATACTTAGCGAGAGCCACGGAGTCAACCATTGGACGTCGGTGAGGCAGCCGGCCGCTGAACCGCCTAGTGCGTCTCCGACGCCGTGACGCGCAAGACTTCCTCGATCGTGGTCCGTCCTTCACGAACCTTGGCGAGCCCCCCCTCGCGAAGCGTGGTCATGCCCGCGGCGATCGCATGCTTGCGAATATCGTCGGTGCTCGCATGCGAGATCACCAGCGCCCGCATCTCGTCGTTCATGGGCAGCACCTCGTAGAACGCGAGTCGCCCCTGGTAGCCGGTCTTGGCGCACTCGTCGCATCCAGGACCTCGGTAAATCTTCAGCGCCGCGAGCTCTTCCTCGCGAAACCCGACGCCCCGAAGCGCCTCGACCGGATAATCCCCGACGAGGGCCTTGCAGTGACGACAGATCACGCGGGCGAGCCGCTGTGCGACGACGAGATTCAGAGACGACGCGACCAGGAACGGGTCCACGCCCATGTTGAGCATACGGCCCACGGTCGACGCCGCGTCGTTCGTATGGAGCGTCGAAAGCACGAGGTGGCCGGTCAACGCCGCCTTGACGGCGATCTCGATCGTCTCGAAGTCGCGGATCTCTCCGACCATCAGGATGTCCGGATCCTGGCGCAAAAACGAGCGCAGCACGGCGGCGAACGTGAGGCCGATGTCCTCCATGATCTTCACCTGGTTCACACCGTCGAGATAGATCTCGACCGGGTCTTCGGCGGACGAGATGTTGCGCTCGGCATTGTTGAGCGCCACCAGCGCCGAGTAGAGGGTCGTCGTCTTGCCGCTTCCCGTCGGGCCGGTCACCAGCACCATTCCGGAAGGCTCGGAGATCGCCTTCTTGAAGAGATCGTAGGAGCGCGCATCCATGCCGAGCTTCGTCAGGTCGAACTCGAGATTGCCCTTGGCGAGAAGCCGAAGCACGACCTTCTCGCCGAAGGCCGTCGGCAGGATCGACACACGGAAATTGATCTCCCGGCCGTCGCTCGCATTGAGCTTGATGACGCCGTCCTGCGGCAGCCGACGCTCGGCGATGTCGAGCGACGCCATCACCTTGATGCGGGAAACGAGGGCCGCCTTCAGCCGGGTCGGCGGCTCCATGATCTCTTGCAGCACGCCGTCGATGCGGAAGCGTACGCGGAGTCGCCCTTCGTACGGCTCCAGGTGAATGTCGCTCGCTTGCTTGTCGATGGCATCCGCCATCAGCGTGGAGAGCAGCTTGACGACCGGCGCCTCCTCGCTCGCGCGCTGCAGCTGGTCGCGGTCGATCTCGCCGTGAGCGGGTTTGTCGACTTCGAGCTTGGCGAACACCTCTTCGTAGGCCTTCGCGCTCAGACTGTAATGCTTCTGAATGGCCTTCTCGATGGCGCGGGGCGGGGCCAGAACCACCTTGACGTCGCACCCGGTGAGAAATTTGACCTCGTTCAGGCCAGCGATGTTGGAAGGATCTGCCATCGCCAGAGTGAGCGTCGAGCCCACCAAGCCGATCGGCAGAATCTCGTGCTTGCGAGCGAGCACATGTGGAATCAGATGCAGCACGTCGGGGCTCGGCTCGGCGCTCATCGGATCGATGACCGCGAGCCGGTACTCCCGGTGGAGACAGGTGACGAGATGGTCCTCGGAGATGACGCCGAGTCGGACCAGGGCGGCGGCGAAATGCCCGCCGTGTTTGCGCTGCTCGGTCGCCGCCGCGATCAGTTGGTCGGCGGTGATGACCCCGCGCTTGACCAGCAGCTCCCCGAGCCGCGACGGAGCGGCCCTTTCCATACCCGTCCCGGAACTAATGGGATCCGCCATGACCGCTTCAGACTAGCCGTCGGGGGCTACCGCTCGCAACGTGCTTTCGTGCCAAGCGCCGCGAATTTCGACCGACGCGAGCCACGCCGTTCGGGGCTTCTCCTTGCCGCTGTGTTCTCCATGCTACACTGCGCTCGGGTATGACGATCGAAGAGGAACGTGCCGGTTTCGCCGTCAATCGCTGGAGCGGCGAGTTCCACGACGAAGCCGCGGAACGACAATTTCGCCGCTGGGCGTTCACCGAGGATTTACGCATCGTCCGGGGGACGGTTCTCGCCATTGCGTTGCTCTATGCTTCTTTCTTCATCGCCGATTTTGCCGCTACGGGCCTAGGCCCGAAATTCTACTGGGCCGTTGGAGCTCGCGCTGCCGTGTTGCTCGCCGGCATCGCCTGCTTCCGCCGGCTCCGCACCGTCCAAGATCCGGCTACGATGGACCGCATCTCGATCCTGTTCGCGATCGCCGTCGAACTCGGCTCCTTCGTGATTTTCGGAATCATCGAACACGGATCGCCAGAGCTCCGCCGCGACCAGTTCCTGCTGGCCTCGCAAATGGTCATGGTGGCGGGTGTCTACCTCTTCCTGCCGAACCGTTTTCGAGCGAAGCTCGCCGTCGGCTGGATGAGCGCGGCGGTCGACCTTTCGTTGCCAGCTCTGGTCGGCACGACATCCGCCGGCCAGATGGTCTCCCGCACCATGTTTCTCGCCTTGGCGAACGCGCTCGGCATGCTCCTCGCATCGCGCCTGCATGCGCTTCGCCGAATGGACTACACGAAGATCCTCGAGGAGCAGCGTGCCAACGGCGCGCTCGAGCTCGAAGTCAAGCGGCGTAAGGCGTCCGAAGAACAGAAAGACCGCCTGTTCTCGATCATCGCGCACGATCTCCGCGGCCCGTTCAACGTGCTGCTCGGGTATTCCAGCATGCTCGCCGAGGAGGCACACGATCTCAGCGCGGACGAGGTACAACGCTACAGCCGAGCGACGCACGAAAGCGGCAGGCGGGTCTTTCGCCTGCTCGAAAACCTGCTCCACTGGACGAGGCTGCAGATGAATCGAGTGAGCTTCGCGCCGGCGCCGCAGGACCTCGCGGAGCACGTGCGACGGGCCATCGACGACATCGCCCCGACCGCGGCGACGAAGGGCGTGCGCGTTCAGAGCAACGTCGCCGGCCTCGCGGTCTCGGCAGACGCGGTCATGCTCGAAGCGATTCTGCGCAACCTGATCGGCAACGGAGTCAAGTTCACCTACCCCGACGGGCACGTCGACGTCCGCGCCCGCGCCGAAGCCGAGTCCGTCGTCATCGAAGTCATCGACAACGGCGTCGGGATCGCGCCCGGGGCGCTCGAGCATCTCTTCGACGGTTCCGGTCAACGCTCGACACCGGGTACGAGCGGTGAGCCCGGGACCGGACTCGGGCTCCTGGTTTGCAGGGATCTGATCGCGCGTCACGGTGGCCGGCTCGAGATCGAGAGCGTTCCGGAGCGAGGATCCACCTTCCGGTTCCGCTTGCCACGCGCCGCTTCGCTACGCACGCCCGCGGAGTCCGCGAGCCCGATCGAGCCGGAACTCGGGGAAACCACCTGAGCAACGGATCAATCCACCCCGCACGGCAACCCGTGCGCGTGGCCATCGCGCGACAGCGAGCGGACTTCCGCATCAGGCGTCTCGAAAACGAGGTCGAGATCGGTCGCGAAGTCCGGCTTGAAGACGCCGTAGCGCTCGCGGATCAGCTCCGCCTGGCGAGTTTCGATCGCCACCGCCGGGGTGGTCAATCGCCCCTTATTGACCCATCGGCCGGCGACCGGCATTTACGACTCGTCGACACCCTCCACACTCGATGAGCAGCGAGACCAAGGCGATCTTCTTCGACGAGCGCGAGAAGCGCTGGCGCCGGACGTGTGGTGTCCTGTCCGTCGCCGCCGTCGCCGCCGCCTTGCTGCTCTCGGTGTTTGCGTTTGCGGTGTTCGAAGGGCCGGATCTGCCGCAGGACTCGCCGCGAGCGAATGACTCGGACGCACTCATGCTGCCCGCCGGGCGCAGCTCCACAGGAGGCGCCCTGCGATGGCCGGCGCCCCATGCCGGCGGCACGGTGTCCCCCTTGCGAATCGGCTTCTACGTCAGCGACGATGCGACGAGTCTGCGCTCGCTCAAAGAGCATCATCAGGATCTCGACGTGGTGGCGCCGGCGCTACTGCACGCAACCTCGCGCGACGGTCATGTATCAGTGACTCAAGATGCCGAGCTCACCGGATGGTTGCGGGAGAACGGAGGAGGAATCGCCGTGACCCCGCTCGTCGACAACTTCGAGGGCACGGCCTGGCGTGGCGCGGAGCTCGGCGGCGTGCTCGACCGCGTCGAATCGCGTCGGACTCTGATCGCCGACCTCGACCGCTACGCCATGGAGCATCACTCCGCTGGCCTCGTCGTCGATTTCGAAGACGTGCCAGCGGCGGCTCAGCCGGCTCTCCGAGCATTCGCCAGCGAGCTCGCGACCAGGCTTCACGAGCGCGGACGCCGGCTTCTCATGGCGCTCCCCGCGATGGACCCCGACTACGACTACGCGTTTTTCGGTCGCGTCTGCGATGCGGTGGTCTTGATGAACTACGACCAACACTGGGAAAGCTCTCCCCCGGGGCCGATCGCCGCGCAGAATTGGTTCGCCGCGAACCTCGGAAAGGCGCTCGAATCCATCCCCGCTGAAAAGCTCGTAGTCGGCGTCGCTAACTATGCCTACGACTGGGTCGAAGGCGCGCCGGGCGCCTCGACGACGGAATCGCTGACCGTATCCGACGCGCTAAGCGCGGCGCAGGCATCCGCTGTCGGTCTCGTTCTCGATTCGCAGTCGCTGAATCCCCACTTCTCGTACCTCGACGCGAGCAAGCGGACGCACCGCGTGTGGCTTCTCGATGCGGTGACTGCGCACAATCAGATCCACGCCGCCGAGACCGCCCAGGTACTCGGCACCGCGCTCTGGCGACTCGGCTCCGAGGACCCTACGTTCTGGTCGCTGTGGAGCCGAACCGCGAATCGCGAGGCGGCGCTCCGCGCGCTGCAGAACGTGCCGCCGGACAAGATTCCCCAGGTCGTCGGTGAGGGCGACGTCTGGAAGATCACGCGCACCGCGCAGGCGGGCCGCCGCCAAATCCGCCGTGATCCGAACACGGGAACGATCGTCGACGAGCACTTCTCGAGCTATCCGCATCCCTACCGAGTCGAGCAGCAGGGAGGCGCCCCCGGCAAGATCGCGCTCACCTTCGACGATGGCCCCGACCCCCGCTTCACGCCCGGCATTCTGCAGGCGCTACACGACAAGCACGTCGTGGCCACGTTCTTCGTGACGGGCATCGCCGCATACCAGTCGCCGCGACTGCTGGAGCGAATCTACGCCGAGGGACACGAGATCGGGAATCACACCTACACGCATACCGACCTCGACGAGATGTCCCCCTCGCAGTTGAAGCTCGAGCTCATGCTCACCCAGCGGCTGATCCAGAGCCGGCTCGGCGTCAGCACACGGCTCTTTCGGCCTCCCTATGGGGTCGACGATCAGGCCGTGTCATCCGGAGGTCTGGAACGTCTGCGCTACGCCCAGCAACTCGGCTACAGCATCATCGGCTCGCAGATCGACGCCAATGACTGGGGAGACGGGGACCACGGGGCGCCGCCGAGCGCCGACGAGATCGTCGCCACGGTGCTCGAGCAGGCGCGCGAGGGAGACGGCCACGTCGTGCTGATGCACGACGGCGGAGGGGATCGGCGGAGCACAGTGGCCGCCCTGCCCCGCTTGATCGATGGGCTTCGCGACGCGGGCTTCGAGCTCGTCGCCGTCTCGACGCTGCTCGGCGAGACACGCAACGATACGATGCCGCGTCTCGGGCGGATCGATCGTTGGATGGCGCGTGCCAACACGCTCGTCTTCGATGCGTTTCGCGGGTTGCGCCTCGGTATCGCCGCGGTATGCCTGACGGCGATCGTTTTGATCGCCGTGCGATCGCTTGCCGTCGCGACTCTCGCGGTTTTGCACAGACGCCGACGAGCACCCGTTCCACCGGCGGGATTCCGCCCTCGGGTGAGCGTTCTCATACCCGCCTACGACGAGGAGGGGGTGATCGCCTCCACGCTCGCTTCGGTGCTCCGGTCGGACTACGCCAACTTCGAGGTGATCGTCGTCGACGACGGGTCGCGAGACGCCACCAGCGCGATCGTCGAGGCCCAATTCGCGCGCGACCCGCGCGTGCGGCTCTTCCGCCAACCGAACCAAGGAAAGTCCGAGGCGCTGAACCGCGCGGTTGCCGAGGCAGGGGGCGAAATCCTGCTGACGATCGATGCCGACACGCAGATCGACTCGACGACGATGTGGAATCTCGTCCGGCACTTCGTCGATCGCGACGTGGCAGGCGTCGCCGGCAACACCAAGGTGGCCAACCGCGGCCGGTGGCTGACGCGCTGGCAAGCGCTCGAGTACATCAGCGGGCAGAACCTCGAGAAACGGGCGTTCGATCTGCTCAACTGCATCACCGTCGTGCCCGGCGCGGTCGGCGCCTGGCGAACAGAGGTCATTCGCTCGAGCGGAGGGTTTTCGCGTCACACGGTCGCCGAGGATACGGACCTGACGTTGACGATCCGGCGCAACGGTTGGCGCATTCTCTTCGATGACGAGGCCGTCGGCCGCACCATCGCTCCAGAGACTTCCGACGCGCTGGTACGCCAGCGCTTCCGCTGGACCTTCGGAACCCTGCAGGCGCTCTGGAAGCACCGCGACGCCTTCGGCCGCGAGCGCTACGGTACGCTCGGACGCGTGGCGCTACCGCACATTCTGCTCTTCCAGATCGTGTTGCCGCTCTTCTGCCCGGTCGTCGACCTGCTGTTCTTCGGATCGATCGTGCTCTGGGCCCTCGCGCGCGCACACATCGGACCGTTCCTCCAGTTCTGGACGCCGGGAGACGTCGAGCGCGCGGTTTTTTTCTTCGCAGTGTTCCTGCTGATCGATCTCGCGATGAGCCTCGTCGCCTTCACTCTGGAGCGCGACGAGGATTGGTCGCTGCTCGTCTCGCTGCCGCTCCAACGCTTCTACTATCGACAACTCATGGATGTCGTGCTCTTCCGGGCCATCCTGCGCGCCATCCAGGGAAGAGCGGTCGGCTGGGGCCGTGTGGGTCCCCGCACGTTCTCGCCCCTTGAGGCAGGGACACTGGCCACATTGTAAATGTTCCGGTTTGGCTCGCGGCTCTGGCGTCGCGAACCAGGCGGAATGTTGCCGACCTACCCCTCAAAGGTATTGAGGCTTGGGGATTCATCGGCTACGAGAGGCAGGATGCACCGAATGAACTTCCCGGTCTTCGTGTTGCTTTCGCTCTCCGCGCCGCTCATGGCAGGCTGCAGTGGAGGCTCCAGCAGCCGGCCGCCCACCATCGTCACCGGCAACGTACGGTCGGCGTCGGCGGGTACCGCGCGGCATGGCCTCGGCAGGCTGTGGCAGCTGGTGCGGGCCTGGACGCTCGCGGAAGCCGTAGCCCAGGTGCCGGGTATCACCGTGTCGATCCAGTTGTCGAGCAATACCACGACGACCGACAGCAACGGGTTCTTCCGGTTGCAGGGTAACCAGTTCGGCTCGTCCCTTCTGCAGTTCACGGGCAACGGTGCCGACGCTACGCTCGCCGTCACGCTTCCGGCAGGCGGCGAGCTCGATCTCGTCGACGTGGATCTAAGCGGCGCAAAGATCACCGTCTCGCAGGAGCGAATTTCCTTCGAGGGACCGATCACCGGCATCGACTGCCAGGGAAATCTCCTGCAGGTACTCTCGGGCGAGCAGGTGCCCTTCCGGGTCCGCCTCCAGTCTTCGACGGTGCTGGTCGGCCAAGACGGACTACCTCTGGGCTGCGGCGATCTCTCGACGGGGCCGACGGCTCAGGTCCAGGGCACCGTGGATTCGAGAGGCGACGTGCAGGCGGCGCTAATCCAAGTGGGTCCGGCGACGAACGCGACCCCGACGCCGGTGACGCTCGAAGGCACGATCGCTTCCCTCGATTGCCCGACGGACTTGACCGTAGCGCAGAACTCGGGAGGTAACGTTCAGGTCAACCTCAGCTCCACGACCGAGATCCGCGACCAGGACGGCACGTCGCTCGACTGTAACGCGCTGAACGGCGGCGACAGCGTCCAGATCCAAGGCAACGAGACCAGCTTCGGCATCAACGCATCGACGATCGAGCGTCTGTCGCCGCCCCCCGCACCGACGCCGACGCCGCCTTAGCTTGAGTCCTCGGGGCTAACGCTGGCGATAGCGGATCACCGCGACCCGCAGCGACGGATTCGCCGGGCCCCCCCGCCGGCGCGGCGCAATCGGCGGTGTGTCGCGGCGGTATCCAGGGTAGGGATAAAGTATCGCCATCGCATCGCCGCGAAGGGCATGGACCTGAGCCTTCGCTAGCTCGAGCGCCGTCTTGGGACCGGACTCGCTCGAGGCTTCGACCTCCCAGTGCCGGGCGTAGCGGCGCGATCCGCCAGCCCACCTTCTCCCTTTGAGCCGGCCGAGCAAAACGAGACCGACGAGCGCGGCGCGCACCTGTCCGCCCGTGGCGGGGGCTCACTTCGACGAGCTCCCCGCGGGACGAGAGTCGCGAGGTGACTTGTCGGTCTCACCGGGGCCGAACACGGACGCGATTTTGATCAGCACGTTGACCGGCAGCAGCAGAAGCGAAAGAACGGGGCTCTCGTAGGTCTCTGACTCTTTTCGCCGCGACTCAGGCTCCTCGGCCGCCAGCGCGGGGGCCGCAACGGCGGTCCATGCGAGCAACAATGCGATCTTTTTCTTCATAGCGCTCCTTTGCCGAGGATCGCCACGGTCTACAGCAAGATCCGAAGATCGAGGGCCAACGAACAACCGTCGATGTACTCCGGATCGAGCCTCGCCCATTCCGAGAATGGGAGCTTACGACCTCGGGTGGCACCTTGCCAGAGGCCGCGGATTCGCGGCGTGCCGAAATCTTCGGTTGCGAAGGCCGACGCGCTCCCGCACGAACGGCACCGGCCACCTTCGAGTCGAGCTTGACCGCTCGGGCCACGGCCGACCAGCTCGGCGAGGCCCTCCGCGGAGATTTCCGCGGCCGTTGGCGTCGAGAAAGAAGCCACACGAGCACCGCCACCCGGCGATGCTCGAGCAGCGGGAGGCATTTGTCGAAGCGGTGACGAGCTTCCTCACGCAGTAGCCAAGCGAGCCACTGTCCGCGGCGGCGGCGACTCGCACTTACATCGGCTGTCGCGGTGCGGTAGATCTCCCCGGTCGATGCCGGCGATAGCGAATAGGCGCGATTGGCGGACGTATGCCGAACGGATGAGCATCGGCGCGGCCCTCGTTTTCCTTGCGTGCGGCTGCAGCGTCGGTCCCGACTACGCCCGCCCGGCGGCGCCGACGAGCGGAAGCTGGATCGAAGCGCAGGAACCGGGGGTTCGTACCGAACCCGTGAGCGCGGAGCGCTGGTGGGACGCCTTCCAGGACCCCGCGCTCAGCCGGCTCGTCGACGCCGCCTACCAGCAAAATCTTTCCCTGCGCGCCGCCGGGCTCCGCGTCCTGCAGGCACAGGCGCGCCGCGCCGTCGCGATCGGCGACCTCTTTCCAGAAGAGCAGGCGTTGCGCGGCGGCTATACCCGGAATGAGCGCAGCACAAACGCAGCGTTCAGCCAGGTCGGCCCCCGTGCCTTCGATACCTGGCAGGCCGGATTCGACACCGTGTGGGAACTCGACCTTTGGGGTAAATTCCGACGCGCGATCGAAGCGGCGGATTCCGACCTCCTCGCCGCGGTGGCCGGTTACGACGACGTGCTGGTCAGCCTCATCGCCGAGGTCGCCGCCACGTATATGCGGATCCGCGTGCTCGACGAGCGTCTTGCCGTCGCCCGCGACAACGTACGCGTGCAATACGACACACTCGAGATTGCCCGCGTGCGCTTCGAGGCGGGCGGGACGTCGGAGCTCGACGTCCAGCAAGCGACCGCCCTGCTGAAGGACACCGAGGCGACGATTCCGCAGCTCGGCATCGAGATGCGCCAGGCCGTCGACTCGCTCTGCGTGCTCCTCGGCTTGCCGCCGAGCGAGCTCGCGCAGCAGCTCGGCGGCGAGGGCCACGTCCCGCACGTCCCTGCGACCATGGCAGTCGGCATTCCGGCCGACCTGTTGCGCCGGCGGCCCGACGTCCGCCGCGCCGAACGGGCCGCGGCGGCGCAGAGCGCACGCATCGGCGTCTCGGCGGCCGATCTACTTCCCTCCTTTCAGCTCGTCGGCTCGATCGGCCTGCGCGCCGAAGATGCGGCCAAGTTCTTCGAGGGCCGTTCGTTCGAGGTGTCGACGGGTCCCGCGTTCAACTGGCCGATCCTGAATTACGGGCGCTTGGTGAACAACGTGCGGCTCCAGGATGCCACGTTTCAGGAGCTGGCAGTCTCCTACGCGAACACGGTGCTCACCGCGCAGCGGGAGGTCGAGGACGCGCTAACCGGCTATCTGCGCGGCAGCGAGCGGGTGGAGCGACTCGGGGAGAGCGTGGCGGCGGCCGAGCGCGCCGTCGAGCTCTCGTTCGTGCAATATCGAGAAGGCGCAACCGATTTCACCTCGGTGCTCAACGCGCAACAATCCAAGCTCCGCGAGGGAGACCTACTCGCCTCGACCCGTGGCGCAGTCGCGCTCAGCGTGGTCGCCCTCAACAAGGCGCTCGGTGGCGGATGGGAGATCCGCAACGGCCAGGACTTCGTCCCCGACGAAACGCGCGACGAAATGCGCGCGCGCACATATTGGGGAAGCTTGCTTCCACCCGAGGCGCGCGCGCGCGACGTCGACGCGGCGGCGGCCGAGACGAAGGGCCGTGGCGAGGGCCATTGGCGATGGTGGTGGCCCGAGTGGTAGCCCGCCGGAGCGATTCATGAACCTCGGGAAGCCAACGTCGGTGGCGAGGAGCCATCTTCTCGCGGTCGGTCTCGCGGCGGCACTGCTCGGCTCATGCGGGCGCAACCGCTACGCGCCGCCACCACCCCCCGAAGTGACCGTCAGCCAGCCCATCGCGCAAGAGATCACCACCCACAACGAATTCACCGGCCATACCGCGGCCGTCGAAGCCGTCGACATCCGCGCTCGGGTTCAGGGCTACCTGCAGAGCGTCAACTTCACCCCGGGAGAAAACGTCAAGAAGGGCGACCTGCTCTTCGTCATCGAGCCCTCGCTCTACCAGGCTCGGGTCGATCAGGCGCAAGCGGACGTCGAAGGTAAGGACGCCCAGTACCGCGCCGCGCAGGCGCAGCTCGAGATCACCGAAGCGATCTTCCAGCGCTCGGCCGGAAGCCGCACCGATCTCGTGCAGAAGACCCAAGCCCGGGATCTCGCCAAGGCGCAGCTGGCGATGGCACGCGCCAACCTCGAAGCCGCCAAGCTCGATCTCTCCTACACACACATCTTCGCGCCGATCGACGGCCGCATCGACCGCAACTTCGTCGACGTCGGCAATCTCGTCGGCAGCGGCCAGGCGACCCTGCTCGCCTCGATCGTCCGCGACGATCCCATCTACGTGTACTTCACGGCGAGCGAGCGCCAGCTCCTGCTCTACCGGGAGCTTCAGCGTCAGAAGCGCACGGTCGCACCCGAAGGCCAGCACAATGTGGCCTTTCTCGGCCTCGCCACCGAGACGGGATTCCCCCACGCAGGGAAGGTCGACTACGCAGGCAACCGGGTCGATCCCGACACCGGCACGATCGAGGTGCGAGCCGTGTTCCCGAACCCGAATCACGTGATCCTCGCCGGGCTCTTCGCCCGCGTTCGCTTGCCCTACACGCGCGAGCAAGCGGTACTGGTGCCGGACGTCGCCGTGCAGGCGGACCAGAGCGGATCCTACCTTCTGCTTGTCGACGCACAGAACACGGTTCAGTACCGCCGTGTCCACGTCGGGCCGCTCACGGAAGGCGATCTGCGGGTGATCCAGGACGGCGTGACGCCCGCGGAGTGGGTGGTTGTCGATGGATTGCAGCGCGCCCGGCCGGGCGGCCTCGTGAAGCCGCTGCGCATCGAGACCAAGGCGCCGCCGGCGACGCCGGCGGGCGACGCCGCCTCGCCGACCCCGCCTCCCGCATGATCCCGCGCTTCTTCATCGACCGGCCGATCTTCGCCAACGTCATCGCCATCGTCACGGTGGTCTTCGGCCTGGTGGCGCTCCGCTGGCTGCCCGTCGAGCAGTACCCGCAGATCACGCCGCCGACGGTTCAGGTCTCGACCTCCTATCCGGGAGCCGACGCCCGGGTCGTGTGCGACACGGTGGCCACACCGATCGAGGCAGAGGTGAACGGCGTCGAGGGCATGCTCTACATGTCGTCGACCTGCTCGAGCGACGGCTCCTACGGGCTCACCGTGACCTTCGACATCGGCACGAACCTGAACATCGCGCAGGTGCTCGTACAGAACCGCGTCGCGCTCGCGCAGGCGAAGCTGCCGGACGACGTCAAGCGACAGGGGATCACCGTCAAGAAGCAGTCGACGAACATCGTTCTCTTCGTCGTGCTGACCTCGCCCGACAGCCGCTACGACAGCCTCTATCTGGCCAACTACGCGACCCTGCACATCCGGGACGAGCTCTCTCGCATCAACGGCGTCGGCGACGTCAACGTGGTCGGCGCAGGCGCCTACAGCATGCGGGTCTGGCTCGATCCGCCGCGTCTCAAGGCGCGCGGGCTGACGACGCAAGACGTCTACAACGCCATCGCCGAGCAGAACGTGCAGGTCGCCGCCGGGCAGATCGGCCAGCCGCCCGCGCCCGCGACCCAGAAATTCCAGTTCACGGTGACGACGCTCGGTCGCCTGACCGACGCCGCGCAGTTCGAAGACATCATCGTCAAGAGCGAGGGGAGACGCATCACCCGTCTGCGCGACGTGGCGCGTGTCGAGCTCGGCAGCCAGGTGTACGACCAGTTCTTTCAGAAGAACGGTCAGCCCGGTGCGGGCATCGCCGTGTTTCAGCTTCCCGGGGCCAATGCGCTCGAAGTCGCCGATCAGGTTCGCGTGGTGATGAACAGGCTGAACCCCTCCTTTCCGCAGGGCGTGGTCTACGAGATCCCCTTCGACACGACCAAGTTCGTCCGCCAGGCGATCCGCGAGGTCTATCAAACGATCATCGAAGCGGGCGCGCTCGTGTTGATCGTCATCCTGCTCTTCCTGCAGGACTGGCGCGCCGTTCTGGTGCCCGCCACGACCGTTCCCGTGACGCTCATCGGCGCTTTCGCCGGAATGGCGCTCTTCGGTTTCACCGTGAATCTGCTCACGCTCTTCGGCCTGGTGCTGGCGATCGGCATCGTCGTCGACGACGCGATCGTCATCGTCGAGAATGCGGTTCATCACATCGACGCCGACCGCCTCGGGCCTCGCGAGGCGACGATCAAGGCGATGGACGAGGTGACGGGTCCGGTGATCGGCATCACCCTCGTGCTGATGTCGGTCTTCCTGCCATCGGCGTTCCTCGGCGGCATCACCGGTCAGCTGTATCGTCAGTTCGCCTTGACGATCGCGATTACCGCGGCGATCAGCGCGGTCAATGCGCTCACACTGAAGCCGGCGCAGTGCGCCGCCTGGCTGCGGCACAGCCCGGAGCAGCGCAATGCCTTCTTCCGCGCATTCAACGCGCTCTACGCGCGGGCGGAGCGTGCCTACATCGGTCTCGTGACCTGGATGGTGCAAAGGGCGACGGCGATGATGTTCGCCTTCGGCGCGCTGATCGCGGTGACCCTGTGGGGCTTCGTATCGCTGCCGACGGGCTTCCTGCCGACCGAAGACCAGGGCTACGTGATCAGCGGCATCCAGCTGCCCGATGCGGCATCGCTGTCGCGCACCGCGCTCGCGATCGAGAAGATGAACCGGATCATCGAGTCCACGCCGGGAGTGGCCGCCTGGAATTCGTGGGGAGGCCGCTCGATCCTGGACGGCACGACCGCCGCGAATTCCGGCACGATCTTCATCGTCTTCAAGCCCTGGGAGGAGCGCGGCGAGCGGCTCAGCCAAGAGGTCATTCTCGACGACCTGCGACGGCGCTTCGCGGTGATCCAGGACGGCATCACGTTCGTCTTCCCGCCGCCGGCAATCCGCGGTCTAGGGGTGTCGGGGGGCTTTCAGATGCAGATCGAAGACCGCGGGGACCTCGGCCTGACGACGCTACAGAAGGTCACACAGGAGATGGTGCAGGACGGCAACTCCCAGTCCGGGCTGACCGCGCTCAACTCGACGTTCCGAGCGGCCGTGCCGCAGCTCTTCGTCGACGTGGATCGCACGAAGGTGAAGACGCTCGGCATCCCGCTCTCGAGCATATTCAACAGCCTGCAGGCGTATCTCGGCTCGGCCTACGTGAACGATTTCACTCTCTTCGGGCGGACGTATCAGGTCCGCATTCAAGCCGAGCCGGCGTTTCGGGTTTCGCCGGACGACATCAAGCAGCTCGAGGTGCGCAACCCCGCGGGGCAGATGGTGCCACTCGCGACGCTCGTCGACGTGCAGCGCAAGCTCGGACCGCAGATCATCAGTCGATACAACCTCTACCCATCGGCAGCGATCACCGGCCAGTCGGCGCCCGGTTACAGCTCCGGCCAGGCGCTCTCGCTCATGGAGCAGATGGCCGCCGTAAAGCTCCCGGCCGCGATGAGCTACGAATGGACCGCCATGTCCTACCAGGAGAAGAAGGCGGGAAGACAAGGGTTCTATATCTTCGGACTGGCGGTGCTGCTCGTCTATCTGGTGCTGGCGGCCCAGTACGAGAGCTGGTTCAATCCCGCCGCCGTGGTGCTCGTCGTGCCTCTCGCCCTTCTCGGCACGGCGATCGCGGTCGCCGTGCGCGGCATGGACAACAACGTGTACACGCAGATCGGCGTCGTCTTGCTGATCGCGCTCGCGAGCAAGAACGCGATCCTGATCGTCGAGTTCGCGCGTAGCGCGCGGGCCGCAGGCAAGCCGATCGCCGAGGCCGCGGTCGCGGCCGCGCGCCTGCGCTTCCGACCCATCCTGATGACGTCGTTCGCCTTCATCTTCGGCGTCTACCCGCTCGTGATCGCCTCGGGCGCGGGCGCAGCGAGCCGCCGCGCGCTTGGCACCGCGGTGTTCGGTGGCATGATCACCTCTACCCTTCTCGCCGTGCTGTTCGCCCCCGTGTTCTACGTGGTTTTCCAGAGCTGGAGTGAGCGGCGGAGAGGAAGGCGGACGTCGTAACCGCTGCTAGCCGCCGACGCGGCTGCTCAACGGCGAGTACCAGCGGTTACGGCGTCGCGTGCGTTCCGCACTGGCGATCCGGGCAATCCCTCTCGCGCTACTTTCCGGCGCTTTTCGCACCGGAAAGCAGCGCGAGAAGTGTTGAGGAAAGTGGGGGCGACGCCCGTCTTCCCGAGCCTTCTACCGGGGACCGATCACGGGAGGGAGCGCGGGCGCCTCCGCGGGTTCAGGCGCCTCTTGCGGCGCGGCGGGAGCTTCCACTTCGGCGGACGGCTTCGCTTCCTCGCGAGCGGTCTTCGGTGTGGTGCGCTTTGGCTTCGGCTCGGGAAGCGGATCCTGCCGAACGACGATCTCGGTCGGGATCTTCACTTCCCTGCCGATCTTCAACCGAGCGTTCGGTACCGGCATATCGCTGTTGACGCGGGCGATCTTCCTCCAGTTGTCGTAGCTACCGGTGTACCACTCGGCAATCCGCCCGAGCGTCTCGCCGCGAAATTTCACGACGTAGACGAAGAACGTCGGCGCTTCCACAGGAGCGCGCACAGCCACTTGCTCGCCGTCCGCGTTCAAGGCGAACGTATCGACGATCGCCTCAAGCTCGACGCGACGCGTGGCGAATTCCTGCGGCGAAGTCGACGCCTCGAGGACGACCGCCGTCTGTCCATAACAGAAGTATCGTGCCTCGCCCGCCCGATTCCCGATGCGGGTCTCTCCCCGTCCCGCGGAGACTTCGCCGCGCGCGGTCTTCAGCGCAAATTGCCGCTCCGATGCGAATGCCGCCCCGCTCGAAGCCCGCAGCGCCTCGCTGGCAGCCATCGGACAGTTGGTCCCCGCGAACGCAGCCTGGCCAAGGATCAGCGCGCCCTCCCCGTCCTGCGCATCGAATCGCGCGACGTACGAATTCTTCTGGAGCGGGCTCCCCGACTTCGACTCCGTCCATCCTGGAGGCACTTGGAACGAGGCGTGAAGCTCCGCGCTCACGTACGTCTGCGACGTGTCGCTCGGCGCTTGTTGCGTGGACGTGCTGCAGCCCGCGAGCAGCAGGGCAGCGAGCAGCGATTTCGCCAAGGAGCGTCTCATCCTCAACCTCCGAGCTGCTTCAGGCGCTGGCGCAGAAGGTCGCTGGTCGGAACCGCTTCGAGCCCGCGGCGAAGCGTCGCCACCGCCTCGGGCTTTCTCTTCATCTGCTCGTAGCAGGCCGAGAGGTTGTAAAAGACGTCGGCCAGGTACGGCGGCTTGAGATCGACGACCTTCTCGTACTGCTGGCGCGCGTCCTCGTAACGCCGTTGGGAAAAATACACGAAGCCGAGATTGAACTGGGCGTCGGCCGATTTGGGGTTGATGCGGATGGCTTCCTGGTACTCGCGCAGCGCCGCGTCGGGTTCCGACTTGCGCGTGTAGATCTTGGCGAGAAAGAAATGCGCGTCGAAGGACTCGGGATTCGCCGCCACCGCGGCGTTGAAACGCAGTGCGGCGGCGTCCAAATCGCTCTCGAATAGGCTCTTCCCCTGTTCCGTCAACGCCTTGGCATAATTCGATGCATACTTCTCGCGGAGCTCGGGCGAAGCGGTGAACGCCTTCTCGAACGCAGCCACTGCAGCCGCTGGCTGATTGGCCGCGAGAGCGGCGTTGGCGCGCTCGAGATCGGCCGAGCCGTCGGCGCTCTTTGCGGTCGCCGGAGCGGCGGTCGGGCTCGGTAGCCTTTCGTCGCTGACGGGTGGAGCGGGAACTCGCCGCGTCACCGGCTCCTCGGGTGCATGCCTCGCAGGCGACGCCCGCAGCGCAGGAGCGGCGATCAGCAGCGAGATGAGGCCGAGCGCGGCGCCCCCAACCGCCGCGACCAAGCGCAGCGGCGATCCCGAACGCACCGTGGATCGGCTCGTTCGACCTCCTTTCCCCAGGACCTTGGAGCGAAGGGTCTCCATCGTGCGCTCGCCGATCTTCTCGTCGAAGAGCAGGCGCATGAGGTTCGTGAGCTGCATGGCGCCGTCCGGATCCCCCCGCGCGCGTAGGTACTCGTCGAGCGCCGTCTGCATCTCGCCGGCGGTGCGGAACCGCTGCTCGGGATCCACGCCGAGCGCGCGCCGCAGAACGTCGCGCAGCCCGCGATCGAGGCCCGGAACCGAACGAGAGACCTCGTTCGCGTCGATCTTGGTGATCGAATCCAGAACGTCCGCCGGGTCTTGCTGATCGAAGAGCTTCTTCCCCACCAAGAGCTCGTAGAGCACGAGCCCCATCGCGAAGATGTCGCTGCGCGCATCGAGGTTCCGGCCGCTCACCTGTTCGGGCGACAAATACGCGAGCTTTCCCTTCAACACGCCGCGTGTCACCTCGGGATTCTCGGCGACCGCCTTGGCGATGCCGAAGTCGACGACCTTGACGTCGCCGTCGTAGGACACGAGGACGTTCTGCGGGCTCACGTCGCGGTGAACGATGCGCAGCGGCTTGCCGCTCTCGTCGCTCTTGCGATGCGCGTGCTCGAGCCCCGCACTCGCTCTCGCCGCGATGAGGGCTGCAATCTCCGGCGAGATCGGAATCTTCTTCTGCTCCGCGCGCTGGAGAATCGTGCGCAGGTTCTCGCCGTGCACGTACTCCATGGCGATGAAATGGTAGTTGTCGATCTTTCCGAAATCGAAAATCTGTACGATGTTCGGATGCGAGAGCCGCGCGGCGATCTTCGCCTCGTTGATGAACATCGAGACGAACTCGCGGTTCCACGAGAGCTCGGGAAGAATACGCTTGATGGCGACGATCTTTTCGAAGCCCTCGACGCCCCGGCGCTTGGCGAGAAACACCTCCGCCATTCCGCCCTGCGCGATCTTCTGGAGCAGAACGTAGTCGCCGAAGCGCTCGTCGGACCCTTCACCGGCCGCCTGCGGCTGTACCGTCTCGCTCATCGTGCGGTCCTGCTCACGAGGTTCAAGCGATCGTCTGGGCCTCGGTGTACTCGTCCATTCCCCACACCCCACCCTCACGCCTGATGCGGCTTTCCTCGGAGCCGCCCGAACGCGCTTCGACCCTGCGACCGTACATACTCAGCGCCTTCGCGCCACTGAGACCGCTGTTTGCTGCCAGATCCACGCCTGTGTCCTCGAGGTTGATGATTTTTCTTACACAGCCGCTGGTGAAAAAGCGAGCCGGCCCCGATCCAGTGTGCCGACTCAGAAATCCCTACGAGAGGCCGAGCGCCAAGAGGCAGAGCTCGCTCCCGTAGAACAGCGCGACGCCGGCGAAGACGAGCAAGGCCATCATCGCCCCCTCTTCCTTGTTGACCTCCGGGATGAGATCGGAGGCGGCCACGTAGAGGGTCACGCCGGTCGAGAGCGCGAGCGCCGCTCCGACGTAGCCTGCGAACGCCTGTGCGGCCAGCACGCCCGCAACGCTCGCAAGCCCGACCGCGAACGTGGAAGCGAGCGCACCACCGCGGCGAACGCCCGCGGCCACCATCACCGAGGCGATCGCGAAGCCCTCCGGTGCCTTGTGCAGGATGATGGCGGCGAACACCAGCAGGCCGAGCGCGGGGCTCACCAGAAAACCCGAGGCGATCGAGATGCCGTCGAAGAGGCTGTGAACGACGAGGCCCATCAATGCCGACGCCCATATCGAGGAGCCGACGACGAGATGCGGGTGTGTCTCCTCGCCAAAGTGAAAATGCGGCGCGATCGTATGCTCGAACAGATGAACGAGCAGGTAGCCGGCGAGGATCAACAGGGGAGCCGCGCGGGTGAGCCCGGCTGCTTCCGGACCCATGCGCAACAGCGCCGCCGCCAGCATGAAGCCCGCTCCCAAGGCCACGAAGCCGTGCAGGATCCGTGGATTCCACGGGTCGCGGCGGGCCACCACCATCAGTCCCCCAAGCACGTTGGCCGAGCCTGCGGCGACGCCGAGGAGAAGGCTGGAAGTCAGGCTGTCCATAGGGAGGCTACCGGCTACCGGCAAGAGCTTTGCGATACCTCTCCGATAGCCCGTAGCGTGTAGCCGCCGCTTTTCCTAGAGACTCTGCCGCGGGAGGAATCTGCCATGGCGGGGTCGATGGAAGGCATTCGCGTCGTCGAACGCGGCTTCTGGGCCGCTGGACTATCCGTCGGCGGCGTGCCCGCCGACTGGGGAGCCTCGGTCACCAAAATCGAACCGACCGACGGCGATCCGACGCGGGGCTTGTTCGTCAAGGGTTTCGGCGTCGACATGCCCGTGAACCCGCCGTTCGAGCTGGAACGTGTCGCGGAAGACCGTTGGTAGGGACCCGGCGGCCGGGTCGGCCGCGTCGCACCAGTGGCTCGCGGGCGCCACCGCCTGAGTTGAGCCGAGCCGGCAGCGCCTTCGATTCGTTTCAAGCGGCCGCGGACCCTCGATCGCGATCCCTTCGGTCTTCGCCGCGACGCACGGACTTGGAGCGACACTGCGGCGGTGATAGACACGCGCTCTTTCCGGAGGAGCGTTCCCATGCCCGTCGACATCCGCGACATCGAAGATCTCGTCCAGCGCCAGGAACAGTGGCGCGGCCGAGAAACGATCAACCTGATCGCCAGTGAGAACGCGCAGAGCCGCGCGGTTCGCGACGTCCAAAACTCCGACTTCATGGCCCGCTACGCGGAGGGCCACCCGAACGAAGAAGGACGGATCAACCGCTACTATCAAGGCACGCGGTTCGTCGACGAGATCGAACGCAAGGCGCGCCGGGAGATCCTGGAGCTGTTTCGATGCCGCCAGGCCGATGTTCGCCCGATCAGCGGCAACGCCGCGAATACCGCGATCGCTCTCGGCTGGTTGCGTGGCGGCGACAGCGTGATCGTCAATTCCACGGATGCGGGCGGGCACATCAGCCACAATCTCGTCGGCGTCTTCGGCAGACGGATTCAGATGCGCGGGCAGACGCTCGCTCCGGGACGCGAAAACTCGGTTCGGCTCCATTTCTTCCCGCTCGCCGCCGACAAGTATCACATGGATGAGAAAGGAGCGGTCGAGATGATCGATCGCATCCGACCTCAGCTCGTCGTGCTCGGCAAGAGTCTCTTCCTCTTTCCCGAGCCGCTCGCCGAGCTCGCGCCCGTCTGTCGCGAGCGAAAGATCCCCATTCTGTTCGACGGCGCGCACGTTCTTGGATTGATCGCCGGCGGCGAGTTCCAGGACCCGCTCCGCGAAGGGGCGACGTATCTGACAGGCAGCACCCACAAGACGTTTCCGGGTCCACAGCGCGGCGTGATTCTCGCAAACCTCGATGAGTCCGAAGCCGAGACGTACTGGGGGCCTGCCGATCGCGGAGTCTTTCCGGGCTCGTCGAGCAATCACCACCTGCACTCGCTTGCCGGGCTACTCGTGGCAACGCGGGAAATGAAAGCGCATGGCCGCGCGTACGTTGCGCAGGTGGTCCGCAACGCGCAAGCGCTCGGTCGCGCGCTCTTCGATCAAGGCATCCCGGTCGAGGCCAAGGACTCCGGCTTCACTCGCAGCCATCAGATCGCGGTGAACGTTGCGAGCTTCGGCGGCGGCGTCGAGGTCGCCGGGCGGCTCGAGAGTCAGGACATCATTGTCAACTACAACATGCTCCCCGGCGATCAGGATCCGAGAAACCCTTCCGGGCTGCGGGTCGGTGTACAGGAGATGACGCGGTTCGGGATGACGCCGATCGAGATGGGCGAGCTCGCGACGCTGATCGCCGATGCCATCCGAGGCAAAGCGGTCAAAGCGGCGGTGAATCGGCTGCGCGGTCGCTTCGCCGAGATGCGGTATGTGTGAAGAAGGCTCAGGCTTCGGGAAAGAATTCGCGCTGAGTCTTTCCCGCCGCCTCTCAAAACAACGCGAGGGGCCGAGATCGCTCCCGGCCCCTCGCGTCGGCTGGAACACCATGCGCTCGCCTAGTGGCGGGCGAAAATCGTCTTCAGCTCCTCCATGATCCTCTCCTCCGGGAACGAGCGAGCGATGGCCAACTCTTTCACGAGGAGATTGCGCGCGGTGTCGAGCATCTTTCGCTCACCGAACGACAGCTCCTTGTCGGCCTTCAGCACGAACAGATCGCGCAACACCTTGGCGATCTCCAGCACCGACCCGGTCTTGATCTTCTCGGTGTACTCGCGGTAGCGCCGATTCCACGTCTGCTGATCGACCTCTACCTTCTTTTCGCGCAAAATCTTGTAGACCTTGCTCACCATGTCTCTGCCGATGATGCGGCGAAGACCGACCGTCTGAACGTTCTCGGTCGGGATCATGATGGTCATCTCGCTGTCGGCGATGCGGAGCATGTAGAATTTCTTCTGCGTTCCGGAAACGTTCCGAACTTGCAGGCTCTCGATGACTCCGACGCCGTGAGCCGGATAGACGACCTTCTCTCCGATCTTGAACTCAGCGCCTAGTTTGAGCATTCAGACCCTCCTTCGGGCGGGGGGAGATATCATAAGTTATCAATTTTAGGCTAGTTTTGAGACGCGGTCAACTTGATACTTCGCTTTTCAGCGAGCCCACGAAATCCTGCACGTGGTCAATCCCCTCCGCCTCTAGGAACTTCTTGATTTGTCGAAGGATCTTCGGGCCCGCACCCGGATCGTAGAGATTCGCTGTGCCGACCTGAACGGCGCAAGCGCCGACGAGCAGGTACTCGAGCGCGTCATTGCCGCTCGAGATTCCACCGATGCCGATCACCGGGAGCTTCGTCGAGTGGACGACCTGGTAAACGGCACGGAGGTTGAGCGGCTTGATCGCGGGTCCCGATAGACCTCCGGTCACGTTGCTCAGGACGGGCTGCCTCCGGCGAAGATCCACGGCCATGCCGAGGTAGGTGTTCGCCACGCACAGCGTGTCGGCGCCCGCGTCCTGGGCGGCGCGCGCGACCTCGGCGATGTCGCTCACGTTCGGAGAGAGCTTGACCCAGAGCGGTCGGCGCGTTTTTGCGCGCGCGACCGCGACGACCTCGGCGGTCCGCTTCGTGTCGGTGGCGATGATGCCGCCCCACTCCCGCTTGTTCGGGCTCGAGATGTTCACCTCGAGCGCAGCGATGCCGGGCGCGGCGTCGAGCGCGGCGACGACGTCGCCATACTCTTCCACCGTGTTGCCCCAGCAATTGACGACGACCGTGATCCCACGCTCGCGAAGCCACGGGAGCTTCTCGGCCAAGAACCGCTCGACACCGATGTTCTGGAGGCCGATCGCATTGAGCATCCCCGCGGGCGTCTCCACCAGCCGCGGCGGTGGATGACCCGCGGAAGGCTTGCGCGAGATGCCCTTCACGACCACCGCGCCGAGCACGCGGAGATCGGTGACGCCGGCATACTCGACGCCATAGCCGAATGTGCCCGAAGCCGCGATCACCGGGTTGGCGAGCACAAGGCCGCCACCGACGTCAACGCGAAGATCAATCTCCGCCACGATCGAACCGCAGCTCCATCAGCAGCGCATCCTCACCGTCCGCGTAGTATCCCGGTCGAACGCCCGTCTCCCGAAAGCCGAGCCCGCGATACAACGAGATGGCCGGAAAATTGTGACGACGAACCTCGAGCAGCGCCGTTTGCGCGCCGAGCCGCGATGCCTCCGTGAGCGTATGCTCCACCAGCTTGCGCCCGATCGAGCGACGTCTCCAATCCGGATGGACCGCCACGTTCTGGATCTCGAGAGCACCCGCGGCAAGCCAGCGACAAAGATAGCCGACCACGGCGGCGCCAGGCTCTCCGGCGAGACGGGCCAGTACGATCTTCGAGAAGGGAAGTCGAAGCTCACGGAGAAAGACCTCGGACGTCCATGGGTGGGAGAACGCCTTGCGCTCGAGCTCGGTCACGAAGGGCAGATCGCGCCGCCCCATGGCATCGAAGGCGAGCTCGAGCGGCGCGCCCCCGGATCTTCTGAGGATCGCCACGCTCACCAGCGCATCAACGCGGCCGCCCAGGTGAATCCCGCCCCGAACGCGGCGAGACAAATCAGCGCGCCTGCCTCGACCCTGCCTTGCTCGATCGCCTCGTAGAGCGCCAAGGGAATCGAGCAGGCCGTCGTGTTGCCATAGCGGTCGATGTTGTTGAACATCTGCTCCTCGCGGAGCTCGAGCCCCATCGCGACCATCTGGCTGATGCGAAGATTCGCTTGATGGGGAATCAGCAGATCGAGGTCCTTCACGGAGAAGCCGTTTGCAGATAGCGCTTCGAGGATAACCTCCGGAAAGCGTGTGAGGGCATGTTTGAAGACGTACTTGCCTTCCATGTGCGGGAAGATGCGAGGCTTCGCCCCCTCGAGCATCTCCTGCGAAAGGCGCGGGCGCGATCGGCTCGCCGCCGCTTCGAGCCAGAGCTTCTCGGCGTACCGGCCCTCCGAGTGGAGGTGCGTCGAGAGAACGCCACGCTTCGCGTCGGGCTCGGCGGTGAGAACGGCCGCAGCTGCACCGTCACCGAAGATGACGGCGACGTCGCGGCCGCGAGTGGTGAGATCGATGCCCGTCGAATGGATCTCTCCTCCAACCAGGAGAACGTGACGTGCTCGCCCCGTCTTGATGAATTTGTCCGCGATCGCGAGCCCATAAAGGAAGCCGGAGCATTGATTCTTGACATCGAAGGCGGGGGTGCGCTTCAGCCCGAACAATCGCGACAACACGCAGGCGCTCGCCGGGAAGTCGTAATCCGGGCTGAGCGTCGCGAACAGCACGAGGTCCATCTGATCCGCACGCAGCCCGGCGCGATCGAGGGCTTCGCGGGCCGCCACGACTCCGAGATCGGCGGCGCCCGTGTCTTCCGCGATGTAGCGGCGCTCGCGGATGCCGGTGCGTTGCTGGATCCACTCGTCGGTCGTATCCATCACGCGCGTGAGATCCTGATTCGTCACGACGTGCTCGGGAAGATACCGCCCGACGCCGACGATCCTCGAATTGGCGCGCGTCATCGCCTCACAGCCGAACCAACGCTGCGCCCCAGTTCGCTCCCGAGCCCGCAGTCGCCAGGCAGACGAGGTCTCCGGCCCCAACGTCTCCATTCTGCCGTGCGCGGCAAAGCGCAAGCGGCAACGAGGCGCTCGCGATGTGCCCTTCATCGAGACCGCCAACGGTCGCGCGCGCACCCACGCCGAGATCCTCGGCGACTGCCAGCGCGGCGTCGCGATACACGTGTTGAAAGAAGAACTGGCGCACGTCGTCGGGCCTCACCGCACTCTTGGTGAGGACCTCTTCCACGGCCGCGCGCATGTGTTGAACCCCCTCGCGCCAGACCGCGGCGGCATCGAGGCTCGGGTAGTGCTTCCCGAGAGCGAGATCCTGCGGCAGAAAACGCGTGGGCCGACGCCGGCTCGAAGGAAGCTCGCACCAGAAATCTTCGAACCGGCTTGCATCGGTGTGGATCACCGATCCGACGAGGCCGTCGCCCTCGGCGTCCAGGACCGCGACCACGGCTCCGTCTCCGAAGAGCGGCGTCGCAGCAGCTCCTCGCGGAGAAAAGTCGAGACCGGACGAGTGCACGTCGCCCGCCGCGATCAAGACACGACGGTAGGCGCCGGCCCGAAGAAACTGATCGGCGACTTCGAGCGCGAAGAGGAAGCCGGCACACTGCGCGCGTAGATCGAGTGCACCGATCGTGCGGCAACCGAGCTTCTCCTGCAGATAGCAGCCAGACCCGGGAAACGTGACGTCCGGCGTCATGGTAGCGAAGATCAGGAAGTCGATGTCGGTCGCGCCGATTCCGGCTTCGCTGAGGGCGATCCCGGCCGCCGCCCTTGCGAGGTCCGATGGACCCTGCCCGTCGGCTGCGAAAAACCGCGACCGGACACCACTTCGCTTCTCGATCTCGGCCGCGGCGACGCCGAGTTTCTCGGCGAGTTCCTGGTTGTCCACCCGCCGTTCAGGTAGACAGTGTCCCATCCCCAAGATCCGCGGCACGATATCATGCTTGCTTATTGCTTTCCCCAATACCTGTCAAACCACGCTCCTGTAGTCACTGGTGAGGTGACGAGAAACCTCGTTCAAACCACTGTTCGAGTTGACATCCCCTCGCAACCACGAGTAAATTTAATATCGTTAGCGGTCGGTGACCGAACGTGATGATCAATCGCGGGTGGGTCTGTGTGCTGGTGGGCATGACGGCGTTGGTCGCGCGGTCGAGCCCTGCCTTCGCCCGTCACGAGCGTGCACACCGCCATGTCGCGCATCGGGTGCGCCCGGGGACCGTATTCGTACCGGCGCGACTGGCGGCGCCTCCCGAGCATCCGCCGGAGGGGCCCTATGCGTCGGCGTTGTTGATCGATGCCGACGGTGGCCGCGTGCTCTTTGCGAAGGACCCGACCGATCCACGGCCGCCCGCTTCGATGGTCAAGATGATGACGGCGCTTCTCGCGTTCGAAGCGCTCGAGCGCGGCAAAATTCATCTGGACGACAAGGTTTTGATCAGCCTCGCTGCCAGCCGCACGGGTGGCTCGGGAGTGCTCCTCAAGCCAGGCGAACGATTGCCCTTCGAGGACTTGCTGAAAGCGATGCTCGTTGCCTCCGCGAACGGGGCCAGCGTCGCGATCGCGGACGCCATCGCGGGCAGCCAGCCGGTGATGATCTCGCGCATGAACGATCGGGCGCGAGAACTCGGTATGAGCGAAACCACGTATCGGACGGTGAACGGGTTGCCTCCGCGCCGGGGCAAGGGTCTCCCCGACATGACGTCGGCGAACGATCTCGCGATACTCGCGCGCAAGCTCCTCGAACACCCGCTGGTCCTTCACTACTCCGCGCAACCGCTGGTGCCGATCCGCGGCGGCACCGTGTTGATCCACAACACGAATCACCTCGTGGGTCACATGGACGGGGCCGACGGCCTCAAGACCGGCTACTATCGTCAGGCCGGCTTCAATCTGACGGCGACGGCTTCACGCGATGGATTGCGGTTGATTGCCGTCGTCCTCGGCTGTCCAACGCTGCAGTCGCGGTTCCTGCTCGCGCAACAGCTGATGGAGTGGGGATTCGCCCACTTCTCGAAACTGAAGGTGGTGGAGGCGGGGCAATCACTCTCCTTCGACGTTAAGATCGCGAACGGATCGACCGACCACGTCCGACCAGTCGCTGCCCAGAGCGTGACGTACTTGGTGCGCAACGACGCGAAAAGCGATTTACGCGTGACGTTCCAGGTGCCCGCCATCGTGTCCGCACCGATCGCGAAGGACCAGCCGCTCGGGGAGATCGTCATTCGCGACAAGCAGCGGGTGCTCGGCGTCATTTCTGCGGTATCACCGATCGACGTGATGGGGGCATCGACGTTGTCTGCGCGGACGCTCACTCCCTGACACCCTTTTCTGTAACAGGAGCGCGCAGCCGTCCGTTTGGAGCCTTGCGGGACTTGAGCATTTGTGGGATAGAATTCGTCGTTTTCGAGAGGAGGTGGAGGTATCGATGAGAACAACTTTGAGAACGCTTGGTGTGCCCCTGCTGGTTGGGGGTCTTTTCACGTTGACGTTGGCAAGTGGTTGCGCCACGCAGCCGACGATTGACACTTCGGCTTGCCAGGCCTGCGCATCGAATGCGAGCAAGGTCGACGCCGCTGCGTCACGCGCCGAAGCCGCAGCGAGCCGGGCCGAAGCGGCTGCGCAGCGCGCTGAAGCGGCCGCACAAAAGGCCGAAGCGATGTTCAGCAAGTCGGTCCGTAAGTAGGTCCGTAGCACCCGTGCAAAGAAGGCGCGGCAGCGTTCTACGCCCGCCTTTTTTGTTCACGGTCATACGCTGAGCTTCTTCGCCTGCACGGCTTGTGCTACTCGTTGCGGTCATGCCGCAGCGGGGGTTACGTGCCGCGGCCGACGTGGTGATCGAGCTAGCGCCCGATCAGATCGTCCTCGTCCGACGGCGGAATCCGCCGCTCGGCTGGGCGATTCCGGGCGGCTTCATCGAGGTCGGCGAAACTGCCGAGCAGGCGGCCGCCCGTGAAGCCTTCGAGGAGACGGGGCTCGACGTCGAGCTTGTCGAGCTCTTCCACGTCTACTCGGATCCACAGCGCGACCCGCGTCAGCACACGTTGAGCGTCGTGTTCATCGGCCGGGCCGATGGCGATCCCGCGGGCGGCGACGACGCCGTCGAGGCCCGTTTGTTCTCGGAGTTCGACCTTCCCGCGGAGATCGCCTTCGATCACCGTCGAATCCTCGCGGATTACTTTCATTATCGACGCAGCGGCGAGCGTCCAGCACCGAGGTTTCGACGTCGTGAACGGCTCTCGAGGGCGGACCGTGGGTTCCTGCTCGACCTCGCTCGCGAGACGATTCTCGCTACGATCGAGGATCGGCCCGCGGCGGAACCGCTGCCGCCCCCTGGCGCGCTGCACGAGCCTGCGGGCGCGTTCGTGAGCTTCCGCTGCAGAGGCGAGCTCCGTGGCTGCATCGGCACGTTCGCAAGGGACCGGCCGCTCTATGCAATCGTGCGCGACATGGCGGCCGCAGCGGCTTTCGAGGATCCGCGCTTTCCGCCCGTCGAGGGGAGCGAGTTCGCTTCGCTCGAGCTCGAGATCTCGATTCTATCGGAGCTCCGACGCACGGCCGCCGCATCGGTGGTCCCGGGCTTTCATGGGCTGTCGATCGCGCTTGGCGGGCAAAAAGGTGTGTTCTTGCCGCAGGTCGCCACCGAGGCGGGTTGGGACCGCGAAACCCTGCTCGAGCAGACGTGCCTGAAGGCGGGATTACCGGCGAACGCCTGGCAGAATCCCGCCGTGGAAATCTCCGTCTTCACCGCGGAGGTCTTCGGCGGGGAGACCTGAGCTCAGTGGGCACGCCCACGCGTTTCACCTAGCTTGCGCACGAGCTTACGGCGAACGCTCGAGGGAATCAGGCCGGTGACGTCGCCGCCGAGGCTCGCCACCTCCTTCACGAGCCGAGAGCTCGTGTAGAAGTGCGTCTCACTCGCCATGATGAAAATCGTCTCGATGTGCGGGCGTAAGTGGCGGTTCATCATCGCCATCTGGAACTCGTACTCGAAATCCGCAACCGCGCGCAGTCCACGAACGATCGCCTGCGCCCCGCTGCGCTCGACGTAGTCGACCAACAGCCCCGAAAAGCTGTCTGCTACCACACGCTGGCTGCGAGTCGCGTCGAGAATCATCTGCACCCGCTCTTCCGGCGTGAAGAGGGCCAAGTCCTTCGTGGCGTTGTACGCAACCGCGACGACGACTCGATCGAAGATTTCGAGGCTGCGCTCGACGATATCGAGATGACCGTTGGTGAGCGGATCGAACGATCCCGGGAATACCGCCACCCGCTCCCCTCTTGCGCTCTTCATTTCTCCTCCATGGCATAGAGTGAGACGCCCGTCGAACCGTAGCGACGCGAGCTCTCGAGGCGAAGCGTCCCGTATCGCTCGGCGAGCTGCTCGTCGGCACCGTGCTCCACGACGACCCAAGCGCCGGGTGACAGGAGGCCGCCCTCGCCAAGGGCCTCCAGGGTCCGTTGCGAGAGCCCGCACCGATATGGCGGGTCGACGAACGCGCCACTGAATCGCTCGTTCCCCGGATCGAGACGGAACAGGCCCACCGGTAAAGAGAGTTTGCGAACCTCGGCTCGATCGGCGAAGCCGCTTCGCTCTAGGTTGTCGCGTACGAACCGGCACGATTCACGGCTGTCGTCGATAAACGTCACGTGTATCGCTCCCCGGCTGAGCGCGTCGAGGCCGAGCGCCCCGGTGCCCGCAAACAGATCGAGCCAGCGACTGCCAGCGATGTCGACGCGGTTCGCCAGAATGTTGAAGATCGCGCCACGGACCTTGTCCGCGGTAGGCCTGACTTTCGAGCCGCGCGGAGCGCGAAGGGAACGACCTCGGGCGGCGCCGCCGGTGATCCGCATTTGGAAAGCCTCGTCCGATTGCCGAGGTCGCGTGGCTTACAACCGTACGGCCGCGGTCGCAAGATCGAGCGCCACTCGACTGGGCGTGGCCGCTCGACTATAGTTCGGCTCGCGATGCGCTTTGCCCTGCTGCCAAGCAAGCCACTGGCCGTCGCCAAGAGCCGCTTGGCTTGCCACCTGAGCGACACGGATCGAAGAGCACTCTGCTACGCGATGTTCTACGACGTCCTGGAATGTCTCAGCCGAGCACACCACGTCGATGCCGTGGCTGTCGTGACCGCCGATCCGCGCCTGCTCGAGCTCGCCACGCGCATGCGAGCATTGGCGGTCGACGAGAGAAGCCCGCGGGGGCTCAATGCCGCCTCCGCGCTCGGTACGACTCGCTGCCTCGAGCACGGCGCGACGTCGGTCTTGATCGTGCTCTCCGACCTGCCCTTGGTCACGGTCGAAGAAATCGACTCGTTGCTCGCGGAGGTTCCGACCGGACCTCACGTGCGCCTGGCACGATCCCACGAAGGCCTGGGGACCAACGCGCTGCTGCGCACGCCTCCCACCGTGATCTCGACGCGCTTCGGCGGTCGAAGCTTCCAGGATCATGTGGCGGCAGCAGCCGATGCCGGGGTCTCGTACAGCGAGGTTGACGTGCCCGGCTTGAGCTTCGACATCGATACGATCGAGGATCTCCGCGAGCTGCGTCGCGCCGTTCGACCCACGCGCACTTTGTCGGAGGCGCGCAAGATGGGTCTACTGCCGACGGTTCCCTGAAGCCGAACGAAAGCGAGTCCAGGACGCCTTCTGCGAGCCGCACGTGCGAAGTGCGAGCTAGGCCGCTGCTTGTCCCTTCCCGCTCGGAGGCACCGGAATCCCTTTCGCTTTAGCGCAAGCGCCGCAGCGATTGTTGACGTTTTCCAGATCTTCGACCAGGCCGTCGTCCATGTTGTGACAGACCTTTTTGCAGTCGATACAGATGAAGTAAACGCCCTCGATCGTTTTGTTGATGCGCTCACGGTTGAGGATGCGTCCCTTCAGCTTTTCGATGCGCACACCGAGCAGATCACTATACTGCCGCTTGATCTTGCGGCGACCCATCTCGTCCTTTGGCAGATCTTCGTCTTCGGAGACTTCGGAAGTGTCGTCATCGTCGAAGATGCTGAAGGCCTTCTTCTTTTCCTTGTCTCTTCTCCGGATTCGACCCATCGGTTTCTCCGTTTACCTGGTTCGCTCCAGATAGCCGCACGTCTTCTCGCAGGACCAGAAGAATCCGCGCTTACCGAACCCAGTGTAGAACACGACTCGGCTCTCCGATCCGCACTTTGGACAGGCGTGCTTGAGCACGGCGCCGCCTTTCTCCGCCGTTTTGGCCTTCTTCTCCGCCATGAATCCCTCTTTCGCCCGAGTCCCCACCACAGCGAACGCAGCTCAGGCAAGGAAAAATCCGGGAGCGCACGCGAACTGCTCGCCAGATCGTAACGAGATAGAGTAGCTGGGCTCGCAATCCGTGTCAAGAAAAACCCTCTAATCGTGTAGGGTTGCTCGGAATCGTCGGTGATCGCTCGCATCGGAGTCGCGAGCGCCATACGCTCCGCGGCTCCGCCTTCGTCGCGGTCGTGGCCCTGGTGATGCTTCGATCGCCGACGATTTTCGAGCCGGTCAACGGGCCTACCCGCCTGTGACCTCGGAAAAGACGAAGCCTTCGGTCGGTCTAGGGCATTCGAATTCGGACGTGAAGCAAGCTCAGTTTTCGATGATCACTTCGACCCGCCGGTTCTTCGCGCGGCCGGCGGGATTGTCGCTTCCGTCGGAGTTCTTGTTCGGAGCAATCGGATACTTCTTACCGAATCCACGGATGTGAAGCCGGCTCGCGCTGACGCCATCGCTCTCGAGCCCATTGCTCACGGCATCCGCTCGATGCTGTGACAGTCGAAGATTGTACTCGTCGCTGCCGATGGAATCCGTGTGGCCCTCGATCGACACTTGACGACCCTGCACACGCGGCCCGTCTAGCACTTCGGCGATGTCCCGCACCTTGGCGCGGGCATCGCCCGTCAACGAGTGCCTGTTGAACTCGAACAGCACGTCGGGAAGGTTCACGACGACACCGCGATTCGTCTCATGCACTTCCAGGTTCTTCCTCTTGAGCTCTTCGATCAGCGCGCGGTTCTTCGCGATCTCCTGTTCGCGCGCGTCGAGCTTCTGATCCCCCGCCTGGATTTGGTCGCCGACCACGGCACCGCCGAGGCCGCCGAGGGCACCGCCGATCGCCGCGCCCGCCGCCGTGTTCCCGGTCGCGTGGCCGATGATCGCGCCGGCTCCCGCACCGAGCGCCGCGCCACCGAGAGCGCCCACCTCACGCTTCGACGGCGGACCGGAGCACGAGACCATCAGGAGCGCGCCTGCGGCCAACGCCACGGGCACACGAATCATCGGTCTCATCAACTCCCTCCCTCATTTGTTCGGATGAAGGACGAACTCAGTAGCGCTCGTAGTCGCTATCGTTGCTCTGGTTCTGGTTCTGCTGCCGCTTCAGCTGCTCGATCTCCTGGCGCTGTTTGCGAAGCTCTTCGTCTTGGGACTCGGATTTCTGATCTTGGGCCTGCAACTGATCGCCGACAACGGCCCCGGTAAGCGCACCAAGCGCGCCGCCGATCGCGGCGCCGCCCGCGGTATGCCCGGTGGCGTGGCCGATCAGAGCGCCCGCGCCCGCACCCAAAGCGCCGCCCCCGAGGGCTCCGGTCTCACGCTTCGACAGGCTACCAGAGGCGCAACCCGCAATGAGCGGCACACAAAAAAGCGCCGCCATAGCTAGATTTTTCCGCATGTTACTTTCCTCCCCTAAATCTTTCAACACGTTAGGCAGGTTAATGTCGCGCACACGCCGGAGTCAAGGCGGCGGCCCGTTCGACGCCTTGAAGCGCGCGCGTTTCGCGTCCGAGCGCGTGAGGAACAATGAGTGCAGGATGACGGCCCCGACGGCAATCGTGATGCTCGAATCCGCGACGTTGAACGCGGGCCAGTGATGCGAGCGCCAGTGGACGTCGATGAAATCCGTCACCTCGCCATAGGTCAGCCGGTCGATCAGATTGCCGACGGCGCCGCCGAGGACTCCACCGAGCGCAATCCGCATCAGGCGATCCTCTGCGGGAAGTCGGCTGATCACGTAGAACAGCACGCCGATCGCCGTGACGGTGATGGCGATGAAGAACGGCCCGCGGAACCACGCCGGGGCGTCGGCGAGGAAGCTGAATGCCGCACCAGGATTGCGGGCATGCACGATGTTTAGGAAGCCATCGAGAATCGGAATCGATTCCCGGACGTGCACGCGGTCCCGGATCACGCGCTTCGTCACCTGATCGAGCACGATGACGGCCAGACCGACGGCGATCGGGCCGACAAAACGACCGCGCAGCATCTCGTTCTGCCCCGACTCAGCCGACATGCACAACCGCGCTCACGCAAGGGGCGCAGATCGTCGGGTGCCTGTCGTCAGTGCCCACCGAGGTGCGGTAGTTCCAGCAGCGCGCGCACTTCTGTCCCGCCGCGCGCTCGATGGCGATTCGCAGCCCCGGAACGATCGGGCTTTCGGCATCGGCGCCGAGATCGTCCGCCCGCTCGACTTGGGAGACGATGAGCAGTGTCGGCAACTCCGACAAGCGACTGCCGAGAAGTGTGCCGAGTTCCCCGTCCGTCGCGAAGGAGAGGCGTACGCAGGCGTCGAGGGAATGGCCGATGCGACCCCCCTGCCGCGCATCCTCGAGCGCCTTGGTAACGCCGTCGCGAACCGCCAGCAGCCGCTCCCAGGTCGCGAGGAGTGGGGCGTCTGTCACTTCGGGGCCGGCCGACGGAAAATCCGCGAGAAAGACGCTCTCTCGCTTGGCGGTCGCCGCAGGCACGTAGCCCCATACCTCCTCGGCGGTGAACGAAAGGATCGGTGCCATGAGTCGCACGAGCACATCGAGGATCTGCCAAAGCGCAGTCTGCGCCGAGCGGCGCGGCGCGCCGTCGGCGCGCGAGCAGTAGAGTCGATCCTTGGCGATGTCGAGGTAGAGCGCGCTCAGGTCCACACTGCAGAAGTTGTTGAGCGCATGGTAGACAACGTGAAACTCGTAATCGAAATACGCGCTCCGGCAGCGTTCGACGAGCGCCCGGGTTCGCGCCAGGATCCAGTGGTCGAGCTCGCGGAGCGCGTCCGGTCCGACCGCGTCGCGCGCCGGATCGAAGTCGTAGAGATTGGCGATCAGGAACCGCGCGGTATTGCGGATCCGGCGAAACGACTCGATCAGCCGGCCGACGATCTCCTTGGAGATCCTGACGTCGTCCCGGTAGTCCTCGGCCGCCACCCAGAGCCGCAGGATCTCGGCTCCGTGGCTTTCGACGATGTCCTGGGGCGAAAGCCCGGTGCCCGCCGACTTGGACATCTTCCGACCCTCGGCATCGACGGTGAAGCCATGCGTGAGCACGGCTTCGTAGGGGGCGCGGTCGCGCGTCGCAACCGACGTCAACAGCGAGGTATGAAACCAGCCGCGGTGCTGATCGCTGCCTTCGAGATAGAGGTCGGCGGGCGAGCGCAGCTCGGGGCGTTGCTCGAGCACGGCCGCGTGGCTCATGCCGGAGTCGAACCAGACGTCGAGGATGTCCTGCTCCTTGCGAAACTCTCGGTTGCCGCACTTTCCGCAGCGCGTCCCGGCAGGTAGCAGCTCCTTCGCCGAGCGCTCGAACCACGCATCCGCTCCCTCGCGCTCGAAGAGATCGGCGACGTGGTCGGCTATCAGGCGCGTGGCCGATGCTTCGCCGCAACCCGCGCAGAAGAAGGCGACGATCGGCACGCCCCAGTTTCGTTGCCGCGAGATGCACCAGTCCGGACGGGACTCCATCATGCCTCGGATGCGCTCCCGGCCCCACGCGGGGATCCAGCGCACCCGATCGATCTCCTCGAGCACGCGGCGCCGGAGCCCATTCTTCTCCATCGCCACGAACCATTGGTCCGTGGCGCGGAAGATCACGGGATTCTTGCACCGCCAGCAATGCGGATAGCTGTGCACGAGCTGCTCGGCCTTGAGGAGTCGCCCCGACTCCCGCAGACGTGCGACGATGCCCGCATCGGCGTCGAACACCCGCTCACCCGCATACTCCTCGACGTCGGAAGTGAAACGGCCCTCAGAATCCACGGGCGCATAGACGTCGAGCCCATAGCGCAGCCCGACCTCGTAGTCTTCCTGACCGTGTCCAGGCGCGGTATGAACGCAACCCGTTCCCGCTTCGAGCGTAACGTGGTCACCCAGAATGACGGGCGATTCACGATCGATCCACGGATGGCGGGCCCGCGCGTTCTCGAGCGCGGCGCCGGAAAACTCGGCGAGGACCCGCGCACCGACCTCGCCGATGGCCTTGAGGAACGGCTCGAGTCGCCCGCGCGCGACCACCAGCGCACGGGATCCCGCGTCGACGACCACGTACTCGAGGCGGGGATGTACCGCGATCGCGAGATTCGCCGGCAGCGTCCATGGCGTCGTCGTCCAGATCACGATCTCGGGGTTGCGGTCGGCGAACGGCTGGAGCGGCAACGGGAGCGGGGATACTAGCGCAAAGGCCACGTAGATCGAGGCTGACGAGATGTCCTCGTATTCCACCTCCGCTTCCGCGAGCGCGGTCGCGCAAGAGGCGCACCACAGGACCGGCTTACGACCGCGATAGACCGCGCCGCTCTCGAGGAGCTTGCCGAACTCGCGCACCTCGATGGCCTCGTAGCGGGCATCCATGGTCAGGTACGGATTTTGCCAGTCACCGATGATGCCGAGGCGACGGAATTCCTCCCGCTGGATGGCGACGTAGCGGCTGGCATACTCGCGGCAAAGCTTGCGGAACTCGACCTTCGAAACGTCGCCTTTGCGGCCGAGCGTCTTCTCCATCGCCAACTCGATCGGCAGGCCGTGGCAATCCCAACCCGGGACGTAGGGAGCTCGCGAGCCCGCCATCACTCGGAACTTGACGATGATGTCCTTCAGGATCTTGTTCAGCGCGTGACCGAGATGGATGTTACCGTTCGCGTAGGGCGGACCATCGTGCAGAACGAATACCCCCTTCGCCTGCTCGCGAGCGGCTTGCAGCTTCCCGTAGAGATCGATCTCCTGCCAGCGCCGGATGGTTTCCGGCTCCCGCTTCGGAAGGTTTCCCCGCATCGGGAAGTCGGTCTTGGGAAGATTCAGCGTGCTCTTGTAATTGATCGAACTCTCGGCGGCGGTCGGCACGGTCTCCCGGACATAGCAACAGGCCCCTGCCAATTCAATTTGAGCTCCTCCGCGCCGTGCGCTTTATCTTCGCAAGCGATTCTGGCAGACAAGGACGTCCCATGGCCAAGCGCATGATGACGCGCTTCGATCGCGGCGCTTTTCCGACCTACGAGACGGTAGAGGAACACGGCTACCCGCAGCCGTGCACGATGGGTCAGCCCTGGGTGAACCCCGATACCCAGAAGACGATCCGCAAGCGCGGCGGCCGCAGAACCGACGCCTACGGCCGGCCACTCGAAGCATCCCCTACGACGACGGCTCCATGATCTCGTTCACCACGCGGGTAGTTCCTCGCGCCGGTCTTCGTGTTCACGAAGCTTCCGTCGCCCGACTCTCAATCCTTGAGCAGCGCGTGGAGCGCCGCCTCGATCTCCGCATGCTCGAAGCGAAAGCCGCGCTCGGAGAGCCGCTTCGGAACGGCGCGGGTTCCGCTGAGTAGTAGCTCGTCCGCCATCTCGCCGAGAGCGAGACGCAGCGCGAAGGCGGGAACGGGCAGGACGGCGGGACGGCCGAGGACGCGAGCCAGCGCCTGCGTGAATTCGCCGTTGCGCACGGGATGCGGCGCGACCGCATTCACCGCCCCTGCGAGCGCGTCGTCGAAGAGCACCTGCTCGACGATTCTCACGAGATCGTCGAGCGTGATCCAGCTGATCCACTGGCGACCGTCACCGACTCGGCCGCCGAGGCCGAGCCGAAAGACCGGCAGCATCTTACGAAGCGCTCCACCTTGTGCGCTGAGCACCAGCCCGATCCGCAAGTTGGCCACACGAATGCCGCGCTTCACGGCCGGCTCACAGGCGGATTCCCAATCCCGACAGACCTCGGCGAGAAAGCCCCGACCGGGCGGGTCCGCTTCAGTCTGCTTGGCGTCGCCGCGGTCTCCATAGAAGCCGATCGCCGAGGCGCAGGCGATCACTCGCGGCGGCCGCTCCAGCCGGGCGAGCCCTTCGGCGAGGAGCCGGGTCCCGGCGACGCGGCTCTCCCGGATCGCCGCTTTCCGCTCCTCGTTCCAACGCCCGGAGAAGACGCTCTCGCCGGCGAGATGAACGATCGCGTCGGCGCCTGCGGCCGCCGCCGAATCGAAGCGGCCCGTCTTGGGATCCCAGAGCACGCCATCACCCCCCCCACGCACCAGCTGCTCGACGGCATCGCCGCGCTCTCGGAGTCGGCGGCAGACGGCACTGCCGACGAACCCGGACGCGCCGGAGACCAGAACGCGCATCCGGATTCCCTACACGCTTCGAACCCGTGTCGCAATTTGACAAGCGAAAGCCGCCGCTCTCATGATTCTAGGCAGATGAGCCCGGCGAAACGACGTCGGCCGCGAGAGCTCAGCGGGCTGTTCGGTCCGGCGAGCACCACCTGGCGGATCAACCGGCGACACGGCGCGCGAGATCGCCGCGGGCATTCTTCATTCTCCGATCCGCTACGTGCCCGCGACGCTGTTCGACCCCGCTGAACCGGGTGACCGTCGACCTGTTGCCGCCGAGGATTCGCGAGGAGCACGGCCTCGACCGGAGCCCCGCGCGCGAGATCCTGTTCGGGGCCTCGGCCTTGGCCTCGAAAAATGTGCTGCCGTTGCTACCCGACCTCCTCCGTTCGATGCTATCCGCGCGGGTCGGCAGCGACGTGTGCTAGTTTCGCCTGAGAGCGGATGAAGATCGATCTGAAGCAGGGCTTTCTCGATCAGCTCAAAGGTGAGTATCTTCGCGCGCTCGGTCCTGAAGAACGCGCGGTGATCGAGGTCTCGACCGGTGAGATGGGCAACAAGCCCGACGCAGTCAAGCTCGGCTGGTTGAAGATGCGAACCGGCGAGGCGTGGACGAAGCAGCGCTACCAGCGCGCGCTGAAGAACGTTCTTGATAAGCTCGCGAAGATGGTCAGCGGCGCCTAGCCGCGACCGATACTAGGCGACGCGCGAGAGAGCCGGCTCCGGACCGGGCAGGTAGCCCTTCCCCGCCGCCGCGAAGCTCTGGCGCACCAGCTCGGCGCGCTCGCGGGCCTCACGATCGCTCGATGCATGGACGACCGCCAGGGTTTCCATCACGAAGGTCAGTCGCTCGGCTGCGCGGACACTCGCAAAGATCGAGCCGCGCGGGTGCTTGAGAACGTATCGGGTATGCGTCGTCATTGGGTTCGTCCTTCCTGGCCCTCGAGTAAATCCCATCTTGATAGCAGTTCGACACCGCAGGCGCAACGGCGTAATTCCGTCGAACGAAGTCACGTTTGACGGAGCAGCTACCCACCTGGTAACTCCGAGGCCACCGACCGTTCCCTCCTGGATGACCTTCTGAGACCGGACTCCCTTATGCGGCGCGTTGTCGACTGGCTGTTCACGGTACCGTTCCTGATCACCTTCGGGCTCGTGCTCGGCCTGTTCGATCCGCTCCAGCGCATCGCACGACTGTTCGGACCTCGGCCGCACGAGATCGTCGTCGGATTGCTGCAGAAGTCGCTGCTCGGCGCCTTTCGCCTGTGTGGCACCCGCCTCGAGGTCGATCGCTCGGCCGAGGTCAAGCCCTGGACGCCCTACCTGATCGTCTCCAACCATCAGAGCCTATTCGACGTGCCGATCTTCGGAGCGCTTCTTTTCTCAAACTTTCCCAAGTACGTTGCCAAACGCGAGCTCGCTCGCTGGATTCCGAGCATCTCCTACAATCTCCGACGCGGCGGCAATGCGGTCATCGATCGCACCGATGCCGACCAGGCGCTGGCGGCAATCCGCGGGCTCGGGCAACAGGTCGAGCAGCGCGGTGTCTCGGCGGTGATCTTTCCCGAAGGAACTCGCGCGCGGCGGGGCGAGCTCGGCGTCTTCAAGCCGCGCGGCACGCTCGAGCTGCTGCGCGCGGCGCCGCAGGCCGCGGTGCTTCCTGTGGTCATCGACGGGTCGTGGCGGCTGCTGCGTCACAACCTGATGCCGGTGCCCTTCGGGGTGCGCGTGCGAGTGTCGATCGCCGAGCCGATCCAGCGCCGTCCGGGAGACGACGGCGAAAGCCTCCTCCACCAAGTCGAAGGACAGATTCGCGCGACACTCGACCACTGGCGACGTCAGCGAGCCGAGGGCCGGCGCATGACGAATTGACGTCGTGACGACCACGGCACCAGAGGAAAGCGGCTGGCAACTGCGCCGCGAAGCGGTCTCGCGCCAGATCAACGGTGCGGCGGCCGGCTTGTTTCACACGGTGGGGCGAGGCGCGAACCCTGCCTCGTCGTTCTACGGCGTTGGGTGAACGGGACCACCGCGAAGCGGCACTAGGGACGGGGGATTGCGGCGTGGGTTCGGAGTGGGCTCCTGCGCAGCAGCTGCGTCCATCGACGCGAACGCTCTAATGCCGAACGGGCGAGCGCCGGCCCTGAACTCTCGCGATCACCCCTTTGCCGGCGGAGACCCGACTCGGCGGAACCGACTTCGCCCCCTTGACGACTACCGGCTCGTCGAAACCTTCGTCGATCAGCTTCGCCTGACAGTGGCGGTAACGTAGGCACACGCTCTCCAAGAAACCCTTAGGATCGTCCGTCCAGAGGCAGGAAATACGGCAAGACTTGCACGACACTCGACACAGCATGGAGCGCCTCCGGGCAGAGAGGGGCCGGCGAGCAAGCGTGAGGTCTACTCCACTCTCCCCATACCGTCAATGAAGTTTATCAGACATGGGAATCCCACGTGGGCGGCGTGTCGTAGTCGGCGCGACTGCTCCGGGAAGGCTTCCCGCGAATGCGGCTAGGGAAATTGCTCCGCGGCTAGGGCTTGCGCGGATGACGCGATGCGAACGAGCCATACGCAGGGAGCCTTTCTCCCATTGGTTTCGCCAGCGGTATCCGGTATCAGTCGGCGATCGGTGGCCCGCCGCAGCGCCCCACGGGAGAACAGTCGGTCATGGATCTTGCAATCACCAAGGAAGAAGCCGCGTTCCAACGCGAGGTGCGTCACTGGCTGAAGGTCAACCTCCCGCGACGCGAACGAAATGCCGAGCCGGCCGAGTTCGGCGACCCGAAACGAATCGCCGCGCTCAAGGCCTGGCAGCGCAAGCTCTGCGCGTCAGGCTACCTGGCGATCGGCTGGCCGAAACAGTATGGCGGCCGAGCCGAGCCGAACGGCGATCGCCGAAAACTGTTGATGCAACAGACGATCGTCAACGAGGAGATGGTCAAGGCGCACGCGCCGAGCGTCATCGGCATGATGGGCGTGCAGATGGTCGGCCCGACCCTCATGCAGTTCGGCACCGAAGAGCAGAAGCGGAGATTTCTGCCGACGATCCTCTCTGCGGACGAGATCTGGTGCCAGGGGTATTCCGAGCCGGGGTCGGGCTCGGATCTCGCCTCGCTGAAAACTCGCGCCGAGCTCGTCGGCGACTTCTTCGTGATCAACGGCCAGAAGGTTTGGACATCGAACGCGCAATTCGCCGATTGGATGTTCTGCCTGGTGCGTACCGATCCAAACGCTCCGAAGCACAAGGGCATCTCGTACGTGCTGATCGACATGAAGAGCCCCGGGATCACGATCCGACCGCTCGTGCAAATGACAGGGGACAAGGGCTTCAACGAGGTCTTCTTCGAAGACGTCAAGGTACCGAGACAGAATCTCGTCGGCGAGCTGAATCAGGGTTGGCAGGTCGCCAATGCCACGCTTTCGCACGAACGCAACATGCTCGGCTCGACGATCCGGACGCAACAGATGTTCGACGGTCTGCTGCACCTCGCCCGGACGCGCAAGCGCGGCGGCAAGCCGGCGAGCGCCGATCCGCTGCTGCGGCAGAGACTCGCGGCTCTCGCGATTCGCGTCGAATCGATGAAATATCACTCGTACCGGCAGCTCACCGATCTCTTGCGGGGACGGTCGCCCGGCATCGCGGCGTCGGTGAACAAGCTTGTATCCACCGAGCTGAATCACGCGATCTGCACGCTCGCACTCGAGGTGATGGGCGACTACGGCGTGCTCGATCGCAAGTCCAAGCACGTCGTCGACCGTGGCATCTGGCCCTACGAGTTCATGTTCACGCTCGGCTTGATCATCGGCGGCGGCACCTCTCAGATCCAGAAGAACATTATCTCGGAGCGCGGCCTCGGCATGCCGAAGGGGAGTTGAGAGAAGTGGACTTCGGCTTATCGGAGGATCAGGAACTGCTTCAGCAAAGCGCCCGCGAGTTCCTGACGCGGGAGTGCCCGCCCACCGTCGTCCGCCAAGCGGCCGAGAGTCCGCACGGACTCTCCGAGGGCCTCGAACGAAAGATCACGGAGATGGGTTGGCCGGGGCTTCTCGTTCCCGAATCTGAGGGCGGGCTCGGCCTCGGCGTGCTCGACATGGCGATTCTCCTCTGCGAGTTCGGACGCTCGGCCGTACCTGGGCCGTTCCTCTTTTCGGCGCTCCTCGCCACCGCGGCGATCGTGAAGGCCGGGGATCGAGCCCAAAAGAAGGCTCTTTTACCGAAGCTCGTGGCCGGTGAATCGACCGCGACGCTCGCGCTTCTCGAAGAAGACGACCGCATCGGGCCCGCGGGAATCCACTGTCGCGCGCGGCGCTCAGGGTCGGGCTATCGGTTGAGCGGCAAGAAGCTTTTCGTCCCCTATGCGGAGAATGCCGACGTGCTCCTCACCGCTTGCCGGACCGCAGGGAGCGAGGGAGCGGCTGGTGTCACTCTCTTCCTCGTCGATCGGCACGCGCCGGGGCTCACGGTGCGCCCGCTCGAGACCATCGATCGGACGCGGCGGGTCTCCGAGGTCCAGCTTCGCAACGTCGAAGTGGAGCGCGACCACGTCCTCGGACGCGTCGGCGCGGGCTGGGGCACGCTCGAGGCCGTGCTCGATCTCGGCGCCGTCGGCCTGGCGGCCGACGCACTCGGCGGCTCGGAGCGAGTGTTGGAGATGGCCGTGGAGTACTCGAAGACACGCGAGCAGTTCGGGCGGCCGATCGGCTCATTTCAGGCGATCAAGCACATGGCCGCTGAGATGGCGGCGGACATCGAGCCCGCTCGCTCGCTCTTGTGGTACGCCGCTCATGCTCAAGATGCCCTGCCGCGCGCCGCGAGCCGCGCCGCATCGATGGCGAAAGCCTCGCTCTGCGAAATCTATTCTCGGTCGTCGAATCACGCGGTGCAGATGCACGGCGGTATCGGCTTCACGTGGGAGCACGATCTGCATTTCTGGTTCAAGCG
>Ga0315278_10000273_pt1 | contig 46841 bp, 37 predicted proteins | sample YL17G06_0_MG_FD_203880 | JGI IMG/M metagenome (GOLD analysis project Ga0315278, IMG submission 203880) | Sediment microbial communities from Yellowstone Lake, YNP, Wyoming, USA - YL17G06_0 | ecosystem: Environmental > Aquatic > Freshwater > Lake > Sediment | place: USA: Wyoming | collected... | reverse complement strand
CACACCGTTCATCGAGTGGATGGCCGGTGCGCCCCGTTTGCTCTGGGGCAATATAAGGTAGCGTGCCTTCGATAGCTTCCGATGGAGGCAGGCTCGTTTGGCTGCGGCTTAGGCGGGTGGAGATGCCGAAATCGATGAGGTAAAGCCTGTTGCCGTCATGAGTAATTAAGGTATTTTGCGGATTGATGTCGCGGTGAATAATTCCCCGCACGTGTAACTGAGCGACGGCTCTTGTCCACAAAATAAACAATTGAATGGTACGCGGTATCGATAGTTGGTGGGAACGGTAGTACTCCTGCAAGGTGAGACCTTGAATGTCGCTGAGGACCAGAGCAGCCAGGCCGTCTAATTCGACGATACCTAGCGCTGGTCGGACTGGTAGACCTTGAAGTTCTGAGAGGAATTCGAACTCCTGGCGCAGTTGCTGCAAATTGGCCACAGACTGTTCGCCGGGGTTGAGGCGCTTGATGATCAAAGGCAGATCATCTGGGCCTAGTGCTTGGTAAATCTCCGTTCGCTTGCCGCGGTAAAGGCTTGCGGTTATTTTGATGCGACTCGGCAATAATTCAGGCAATAGGGGTTCATTCCCGGGCGTTTGCGTGCCCGGGGGGGATGCCGTCATGAGTCGAAGTGCAGTTGACATGCTGGTTTGATGCCCTAAAGAAGCCACTAGCCTCCGGGCTCATCGGCATTTGCTTACCAGACTTAAAGGTTGCGGGCGCCCGGTCATGGCGCAGCGCTTACCCGCCTTCGATAACAAATAAAGGTTAAGTCATCGGGTTTCGATGGTTGGAATTCTTGCGGGTCGGTCATCCGCGACTTTGCCGCCTCGGCTAAACTGCTGGTCATACCTAGCAGCGGTCCGGCGCGACAGAGCTCAGCGATCTCGTCCATCGATAGGTTGTCAAATAGTCCGTCGCTGGCGAGGATGACGGTATCACGAGCCGAGATCTCGACTGGGGTGCCCATCTCGATGTGCATCGACGCCTGACCGATCAGGTTGGAGACTAGATGCCGCTCTTCGTGCATCAGAGCGTCCTTCTCCTCAAGCAGGCCTGCCTCGATGGCGTAGCCGACCGGAGAATGCGACATAGTCGCCAGCTTGATCTTGCCCTTTTGCCCAACCACCATGATCTGTGAGTCGCCGACGTGATAGGTGCGTAAGGTTTGTCCCTGCAGTTGCGCCACGGCCAGCGTGGTGCCGGCGCCGACACCGAGGGCCATGACCTCGGCATGCGCTCTCTCAATGCCATCAAGTACGGCTGAACGCAGATCGGTGCCATGCTTGCGCGCCATGCGCATGGCTTCGTGCAAGGCGTGAATGGTGATCTCAGAGGCTTTGTCGCCACTGGGCAGACCGCCGGCACCATCGGCGATGACGAGGATGCCAGAGTCTTCGTCATAGGGAATGACGGCGCAGCAATCCTCGTTGAGGTCTTCGCTGTCGGGACATCGCGCGGTGAAGACCGCGGCAAGTCCGACACCCAAGGTGTGCAACTCGCCTTCGACCAGCTCGCGCCCTGCGTAGAGCAGGTCGCCTAGCTCCATGTCATGGTTTCCAGGTAGAGGCGGAGCTCGCCGGCATTGCGAAAGCGCTCGTGAATCGAGGCCCGGCGCATACCGCAGCAGAGGGCTTTCACCGGTGCCGGCAAGGAGGCGTAGGTCTTACCGCCACCCAGGGCCTGATGCAGAATATGGATGAGGTCATAGACGTCGTCGCGGATGCTGTCCCGGTTGGCCGCGAATTCGGGGTTTAAGTCCAGGAGTTTTACCTGAAAACGTAGGCCCTTACGGCGAACCATAATGTGTTCCATGGCGAGTTCGCCATGCGCCTCACCGACGCGGTGGATTTGCTCGACGCCAAGCGCCATGGCATGCAGTAGATGCAAGCCCTCGAAGGCACCCAATCGACCCTGCGGCGCCCTCGCCAGGAAGTCGGTCAGCGTCTCACCTTGGAAAAAGTCCGAGACCAAAAAGGTCACATCGCGGCCATCTACTGAGATGGTCTCCTGGGTCCGGTAGTGGACGAGGATGTCGCAGTGGCGGAGTTTGTGCATTTTTACGGCACTGGTATTGGCGCAGCGATTTTTCGGGTCGAGTTCGGGCGAGAAGAACTTCGCCGTTCGTTCAATCCCGGTGGCTTGCTCGCTCAGCATATACAGCTCGCCGCTCGAGCTGGCGCCGACCCGGGACAGCACCTCGTACTTGCGGGCTAAGACCCGTCCGGGGGCGAAATTATACAGGGAAGGTTCTTTTCTTGTAGCGGGTGCGGTCATAAATCCTCGGTTGAAACCGGCCTGGACCTACTTGAGAGTGCACGGGGCCGTGATCAGACCAGCCCAGCCTAGCTCAGCATATCAAGGATGCTGCTGCGGTGGTAGCGGCTTGGGCGAGGCTTGCATGATTCTCCTGGTATTTCGGTCAAAGAGCTAGAATATTGACCGCTTTCACCGCTGAATCCGGCCGGCCCGGGCGCCACCATGGGCTGGATTTTTTGCCGGGGCTAGCATATAGAACTGTACACTGAGACGACGATCCCTGACCTCGAAGGAGCGACCATGACTATTCGCATCGGCATCAACGGCTTTGGCCGCATCGGCCGTACCGTTCTGCGGGCTGTTTTAGCTGATAAAAGCAGTGATTTACAGATTGTCCACATCAACGACCTGACCGATACGCATACCCTTGCTCACCTTCTCAAGTACGACAGCGTGCATGGAGTGCTCCCCTTTGACGTCCAAGCCAAAGGCGAGGGCCTCAGCGTCAATGGCCGAGAGATCAGCGTGTCGGCCATTAAATCGCCGGCCGAATTGCCTTGGGCCGCGAAAAAGGTCGATCTGGTGTTTGAATGCAGTGGCATCTTCACCGACCGTAAAGACGCCGACCTGCATCTGAAAGCCGGTGCGCCAAAGGTGCTCATTTCCGCGCCAGCCAAGGGCGAGGACATCACCGTGGTGCTCGGTGTCAACCATGAGCTACTCAAAAAGGAGCACAAAGTCGTCTCCAATGGTAGCTGCACGACCAACTGCCTGGCTCCGGTCGCCAAGGTGCTCAACGATGCCTTTGGCATCAAGCACGGTCTGATGACGACGATCCACTCCTACACCAACGATCAGCGCATCCTCGACCTCCCGCATAAAGATCTGCGTCGGGCCCGTGCTGCGGCCTTGAGCATGATCCCGACCTCGACCGGCGCGGCGAAAGCCATCGGGCTCGTCCTTCCCGCCCTGAAAGGCAAGCTGGACGGGCTGTCCATCCGAGTCCCGACGCCCAATGTGTCGCTGGTTGACGTCACCTTTGAAGTCGCCCGCAACACCACCAAGGAGGAGGTCAACCAAGCCTTGAAAGCAGCTGCAGCCGGGCCTTTGAAAGGCATTCTCGGCTTTAGCGAAGAGCCGCTGGTTTCGTCCGACTACAATGGCAACCACCTCTCCTCCATTGTCGATGCTGAGTTGACGACGGTGATGAATGGCAACATGGTCAAGGTCCTATCCTGGTACGATAACGAGACCGGCTTTAGCTGCCGGATGCTGGATGTCGCCCGGTTGATGGCCTAATGGATTCCATGGCAGCCAGCGCTACTCTAATTCAAGGCGAATAGGTGACGGATGAGCAAGGACAGTAACAAGTTGGTAACGCTGACCCGTAAGGAAGTCTTGGAGGTGCTGGCTGATACCAAGGATTTGCGCGATCGCGATATCCGCAAAGCCAACCTGATCAAGATCGATTTCTCCAACTGCGACCTTCGCGGGACCAATTTTTCGTATTCGAATCTGAAGGATTGTAGCTTCCGCAACGCCGACCTGCGCGGCGTGTCGCTGTGGAACGCCAACCTCGAGGGCGCTGATTTCACCAATGCCAATCTCGAGGACGCGGATCTCGACTATGCCAAATTGCGTGGTGCTATCTTGTTTCATGCCAATATCCGTCGGGCGTCCTTGCCGACTGAGCTGATCCCGCGTGAGGATATTCTGGCGTCGGTAGACACGGGTTGCCGGGTGGGCACCAAGTAAACCTAGTGCAGTCTGTTTTTATGGTGTGATGACCAGCGTGGACTTTCTAGGTTGCGACTGGTCGGCCTTTTAATGTTCAATTTAGTGCACTGGTCGTGCCACCGCTCGTAGCTGTGCCGGTGCTGCCATTGGCAGCACCAGGATTCGCAGCCAGGTAGCTGCGGAGCTTGGCGGCATTGGTGTCGCCAGGCTGGGCGGCGATCTGCGTTGAGTATTTGCTCAGAGCTGCTGCCGCAACTTGGCTGGCACTCGCGTTGCTTGCCGCGGTGCCGGTGTTGTTGCCGGCAAGGAGCGTGGCTGCAGCGCCCAAATTATTTAAGATCGCATTGGCATCGGCATCGCTCAGCTTGGCGATGTCGGCAGCGGTCAGCGTTCCGGTATGCATGGAGTCAAGCGCCTTGGTGTGCAGCACCATCGATGCCGTCATATAGATGGCCGTCTTGAACACATCGCCTGGCTGGCGCAGGCTCACCGGTATTTGATTGTTTAAGATGCTCACGGCGCGATCGATATCGCTGATCACCATGGGCGTTGCGTCTGGCATGACGCTAAACAGCGAGGTGATACTGCTGGTCGACGAGCTACTTTCGAGCAAGCTGGCGCCGGATACGGCAAACTTGCTGCCGAGCACCAGCGGATCAACCCCCGCCCTAGAAGCATAGGCCGTTGCTAGGATCGACAGGTATTGTGCGTTGCTTGGATCCTTCACCAGCGCGCTTTCGAGGATACTGATCGCGGAGTCCGGATCTTTCTTTTCTAGCGCCAGGGTTGCGTCCTCTGCCGGATCCTTTTTTACCCCGCTTTTAAACAGATTCTTGCCGCAAGCAAGTGGGCCCGCGAGGACCAGCGTCATCAGGCTAAAGACGATCCAACGGTGAGCTGTGCGGTGATTCATAGTCGACCTCCTCAAAAGCCCATGCGTAGGCGTAGCATATAGCGCTGGTCTGGACGCGTACCAACACGGTCGCCGACTTCTTCGGTGTACATGCCCAGGTCTAGACGGACAAAGTAGACGTCTGCGTAGAGGCCTGCGGTAGGGTAGCCTTCGTTGACACCGGCGGTGACACCGACGGTATCTAAAACACTGAGTTCTGCGCCGATGTGACTTTTCTGCCGCGGGTCCTTGATGGCCGCGCTGGCGATATCATGGTAATCAAAAAGTAGTTTGATGTGACTGAATTTGGTACCTGGTTCGATCGAAACACCGGCGTTGATCGTCTGCTTGAGTCCGAGGTCGAGAGTCGTCGCTTTGGCGGGCCGGACGTGTGTGTCACCAACATCGTTGACTGTTAGGCCAAAACTCGGATTGATGCGCCCACCGCCGCGGAACATCATGCCGAGATCGGCGCCCATCCCGGTACCGGTCGCAATAAAGTTGCTTTTATCCTTCAAGCGATCCTTAAGAGTATCAGCGTCAGCCGCGCTGGCATTGATATCGCCGCGACCACGCTGGAGGTATTTTGCGGTGACTCCAACTAAGAAGTGGTCACTAAAGAGCTTATCGGCGACTGTGAAGGTCAGTCCTACGGTTTCATCGGCACTGACATGAACGGCCTCTAGGCCGCCAGCCTTTGGGTCGTTAAAGGCCAAAAGATCGGCATGACTGGTAGCGACGACGCCAATGGCCGCGCGGCGCAAGATCAGGCCGCTGAAATTGGAAACGCCGATATGTGCGGGTTTACCGATGCTCTCTTTAACCGTATCTACCGCATTGGAGCTGGAGGAGTTGCTCGCTTGGGTCACGATGTCACGAGTGTTTTTTGATACCTCGATCATAGGCGAGGCGAGGACGGTGCGCTTATAGATGCCAGTACCCTGAGCGATGCCGGCTGGATTATAAAAAATTGCGTCTTCATCATCCGCGCTGGCAATGCCGGTGTCGCCGCGACCAAGAAAATAAGCGCTGCGATAGATACTGCTGGAAGTCTGCGGGTCCGCGACCGCGACCGGTGCGCCAAGCACTTGCAATAGCAAGCATGCAAGCAGGTAGATTGGTGTTTTCGCATGACCCATGCCTAGACCCTCGTGGCACCGCAGGGGGTGCTTTTATTTGCTATCGGCTAGTCGCCTGAAAACCTTTGCTTCAATGTAAAATAATTCGTGTTTGTGGGTGGTTATAGGGCAGGCGCCTAGGGGTGCAAGGCGATGGAATCTACTCGGTCTCCTCGCTCGGCTCAGGCTGTCATATTAAGTGCGGGCAAGGGTGGTCGGAGCCCATTGCAGGTAAACAATGGTTCTTCTAACTTAAAATCATTCAATTAAATTAAATAATTATATTGTAAATAAAAAAGATGTAAGAAAGTCTAAACTTTTTTGGTGATTCTGCCGATAAGTTGCGTGGGTATAACTCTAACAGGGGGTTGCTACGTGGCTCATCCAATCCAGAACCGTCATCCTTGGCTTAAATATACGAGCTTTGCCGCAACGGTGTTGCTACTTGCAGCCTGCGGAAGTCAATCCGATGGTGCTAAGAAGAGTCCTCCCCCGGCGCCTGCTTCCAACGGCGCCGGAAGTGGTACGCCGAGTGCCGATGCGTGTGCCGCCGGCAACAGCCTTGACTTGACCGGCGTCCTGGTGACCTACTCCACAGATATTCAACCACTCATTCAGAGCTCATGCCTCAGCTGCCACGCAGCCGGCAAGAATAAGCCTGATCTCTCTTCGGCAACGGCCGTGGCCAATGCCCAAGCGGCTGTGGTCGCATCCGTGGTCGCCACGACGATGCCTCAGGGCAACAAGTTCTCGGCAGCTCAGATAGCGCTCTTCCAGAGCTGGCAAAGTGGCGGTTACTTGATGAGTCCGACTGCCACTGGTTCGACTGCGACGGCAACAGCCGGAGCTGGCACTGCTGCTACAGGTACGACCTCTACTGCTACTGGCACTAACAGCGTGGGCTCAGCTACTGGGGCTCCAGCGGCGTCGGGTATTACCCCGAGCACTGGCGGTATTTCCACCACTGCGACGCCAGCTAGTGCTGGGGCAGCCTCTGGTTCGGCTTGTCCAAAAACCGGCGCAGGTAGAGCTCCGATTGCTGCCGCGATGCCTCCAGTTACTCCAGCGGTGATTACTCCAGTAACTCCGCCGGCAATGACTCTGCCTCTTCCATCGGCGGATCCGAACTCCTCGAATGCGGGCGGTGCTGCTGGTGGTTTGGGTGGGTTGGGTGGGTTGGCTGGTGGTTTAGGCGGCTTAACGGGCGGCCTAGGCGGCTTGGGCGGCTTGACCAGTGGTCTGGGTGGTTTGGGTGGCTTGACCAGCGGCTTGGGTGGTTTAGGCGGTCTCACCGGCCTCCTCGGCGGCGCTGGTGGGGCAGGCGGAGTGCTATCGGGTCTTACTGGGATCCTCAATCCAGGCGGAGCAGCGACGCCGCCAGCGACCAATCCGTAACAGCTTTGCGAATACACTGAATCGCCTTGTTTCCTCGTGGTGGGAAACAAGGCGATTTCGTTTCCCGACGCTTCGCGGGGAGGTTCCGCGACCTGGTTTCGGTTGATTGGTCGTCAAGGGGGGTGTCGACGCATGAATGCTGCACTCTCCATGCGGTAATCTAGGCCGTTGTTGTTGGGCGCAGCTGGGTTTTTGCCGGAGCGCAGACGCGAGGCGCAATTGCGCCGCCTAGGACGCCATATATGCATGTCATTTTAGAGCGATGCATGCTGCAAAAAACAAGGGCTCAAGCTTCGGGACACATGTTCCGATAGAGTTGCGATGGGTTTCTCTAAATCAAAATACTTTATCGGATAACCTATGAAACACCTGATCACTAAACAGCTCGTTCGAGTGGCCGCAGCGTGCGTTGTCTTTACAGGCTGCTCAGAACCAGGTAAGTCGCCCGTGCCGTCTAAAAGTTCACTTAGTAGTGACGTTAAGACGGCACCCGCGGCCGCAGCGCCGACCGCTGAAGCGCCTGCTCCGGCGGCAGAGCCGGCTCCAGTCGCGGTCGCCGAGGCCGATAGTGGAACATCGGGTGCCGCTACCGCAGCCGATCCAGCTCCAGCCCCTCAGGATATGACGGCCGAGAAGCCGCCGGCGGAAGACCCTGCCGTGACGCAGCTGATCAATGATTGCGGCGGAGCTAAGATCATTAAGGCGGCGCCAACCGAAACTATTTTTTCTGAGAATATGAAGGCAATTGGCTTCACCGCTCCCCCGCAGTTTGGGGTGACTGCTCACCTCGGCGCCTCGCTGTCTATCAGCGCGACGCCGTCCAAGACCACAGAGGAGGTCAAGGTCGACGTGAAGAGTCTGGATGGCTTTTTTGCTCTTTTTGGCGTCGGTGAGGCTAAGGATGAGGCGGCGAAGAACTCTGGTACCATGACCTACACCAGTGTCGCATTCAACGCCCTGCCGCAGCTCGGCGATCACAATCCCGACTGGCGTGGTATCGCGTGCTCGGTGCTCGCGTCGACTGGCCTGGATAGTCACATGGGTAAGAACACCACGACGGTGACGTTCGATCCGCCGCTGCCAACGTCGGTCCAACCAGCCGCGGCTCAGAGTCGTATCGAAACGGAGATTGGAGACAAAAAGGTATTTAGCAACATCAAAGCCAGTATCGTCAAAACCAATCATCCATTATTGAAAAACTTGACCTCGGTGACTGGAACGGTGACGATCACCAAGGTTTCGCCCAAAGTGACGGTCAAAGAAGACAATGGGACCGTCCACAATATCAGCGCCGAGTCCGCTTACTTGATGACCTTTGATTTTAAGAGTCCTGCCATCACCAACGCGCTTGGCATGATTCCTTCGGTGACGCTGTACTTAAAGAATAGCACTCGCACCATGGTGGCCAACACCGCCGACACTTCAGCTGTTGGCGGCGCGAAAGTCACCTTTTTAGCACCTTGAGGCCGTAGTCCGCGGTCGGACCGTGTGATCGCTAGCGCGGCCTGCGTCAAACGCAGCCGCGCTGTATTTCGTTATGTAAGCTCAACCTCTTGCCGCCCAGAGTGCGCATGTCCGCACCAAAAGCAGTCGGCGCTGACCCGTGTTCCAGGTCGCGCCGACTGATGCCCCACTAACGCACCACAGATACCGCGTGTCTAAGCACCGTATAGTTTAGTGCGCTTCGATGTTCTCCGCTGCCAGATTCAGCGGGATCTCGATGCCAATCTTTTTGACGACAAGCTTGCCCTTTTTTGACCGGCCGCCAAAGACCAGCATTTCAGACCCAGTCCAGATCGCTGCATGCTGCGATCTCGCGACCGACTTGCCGGTATCTTTGAGCTTACGCCACGAGTTGGTGGCTGGGTTGAATGCGGCGCCGCCAGCAAAGGTTTTTTCGTCATTTTGCCCGCCCCAGATCACCATCTCTTGATCCGTCCAAACGGTCGAATGGAGCTCCCGTGGGCTTGGCGTCGTTTCGGTTACTGGGATCGGCTTCCAAAGGTCGGTCAAGGGATCGTATGACGCGCCATCATTTAAAAAATGCTCGCTATCTTGCCTGCCGCCCCAAACGATGAGGCTTGTTCCAGTCCACACAGCGCTGTGGCTGACGCGTTCGCTAGGGGCCCCGACGCTGGCCATGGCGCTCCAAGTGTTCGTCGTCGGGTCGAAAAGGGCGCCGCTACTTAGGTTGCCACTTGCGCCGATGCCGCCCCAGACCAGCATTTTGCTTCCCAACCAATTGACCGAATGGAAGGACCGAGCGATCGGCGCATCATCGGCGGACAGGGCCACCCAGCGGTCAGTTTTTGGCTCGTACATGGCCCCATCTTGCAAAACCCCGTGGTCGCTTTCGCCGCCCCAGACGATCATGTGGCTGCCGGTCCACACGGCTGAGTGACCTGAGCGAGGGCTCGGAGCCTGATCACTGGACATCGGACGCCACAGTTGAGTATCTGGATCATAGAGCCAACCGCTGCCTAGCCGGTCGTTGGAGCGGGAATCGACGCCGCCCCATACTGCTAGGTATTTGCCGGTCCACACTGCGGAATGGTGGAAGCGCGAGGTGATTTCGGCCTTGGGAATGGCCTTCCACAGTTTTTCCTCGGGGAAATACATAGCACCTTCGGATTTGTTTAGGCGGTCGTTGCCGGCACCCACCCCACCCCAAATGATCATGGCGCCGCCGGTCCAGACGGCGGACGTCATGGCTCGCGGCGTTGGCGTATGCACATCCGACAGCGGTTCAGGGGCGATCGCCGTAGGCGATGTGGCGTCCAGCCGTGCTGTGTGGGTGCAGGAAATATTCACTAGTAGAGCGCTGACTATGAGCAAAACACTGGTGTTTACGTGAGCCATACTCTTATCTCCTTCGCCGGTACCCGGATGGTCATACGTTCCATCTCAGGTTGCATGTGAATGTTCCATCGGCCGTATACAAGCGTATCGGTTTGCGGCGACTAAAACTTGAGGGTATGCCTAAGAATGTCAAAAAAAGGAATAATCATGGATTGTTGCTACCGGTAGTTCTTTGCGGATTTTTTACACAGCAGCAGCAAACGGTGGGGTCGTGGCACCTGCGCGGAGCGACTCCTGCGTGGGAATGTCTGCTTATTTTAGGGCCGATGAACTAGGCTTTATCGCATAAATCCTGCCCTCCAGCCTTCCCGCCCTCCCAGTTGCGCGGAATAAAGCCGCTGCCCAAAAACTGGGAGGGCGGGAAGGCTGGAGGGCAGGATTTATGCAACTAAGCCGACGATCTAAAACAAGATACCGACATCAAAACCATAAATCCCAGCGGCCTTGCCGACGATACCGCCTAGCACCGGGCGAATCGAGGCCTCAATGATCATCGAGACATCCGAGGTGCGCATAATGGCATAGCCGATATTGGCGCCAAGCGAGAAGCCCGAATAGTACATCGAGTGGCCGTCGGCCCGCGTCTGTGCGGTGTGCGCCCGGTGCAAGACGCCGAGACCAGCATCGATGCCGATAAATGGCGCCTGTTTAGCAGCGCCGAGGTAATAGTCGAGGCCGAGGCCAGCGGCGGCGCTAGCCATTTGCGAGCTTCCTGCTGCCCAGTTGAAGTCGCCAAACAGTCGTGGAGCTAGGTGCTCCCCCTCCCAGGTGTAGGCGGTTTTGACATGATAGAGGAGGTCGGAGCTGCCGAGGCCGTAGCCCCAGGCTGGACCAAAGGCGACTAGCACGCGTTTGACGGTTTGGCGGCGGGCGGTTCCTGCGGTGACTTCATCCTTGGTGACGTCGTCCACCGTATCCTCGGTACTGGCTGGCTGTTCCTTAAGGACCGCATTGACGAGTCGTTTCGTGCCGACATCCAACTCGTCTTCACTGGCGATCTTGAAGCTGTCCTCATAGGGCTCGGCACCCTTGGCGCGCTTTTCCAAGACGAGAAGATAGCCGCCGCCGATCTTGGAGATGGTCGGGCGCAGGGTGACGTCGGCTTTCGCCTTGGGGTTGCTGACGACGCGCAGCTTGGCCTGGGTGACGGCAAGGCGCAGCACCTCCGCGTAGGTCTCGACGACCGAGGAACTCACGCCGATCCCTTTGGGTGTGAGGATCTTGGCGGTCTCGGCGCGACCTATCGCAGCATGAAACAGACAGCTCAGGATAAGCAGGAAGGCATAGCGGCGTTGCATGGTGACTCCTTGAGTTGCCATCATCATAGCAAAGCCGCGTCTGACTGGACATTTTTTGCACGCTCACGCTGAGCCACCAGGGCGCGCGGAAAAAGGAAAAAAGGGGCCCCTCGCGGGACCCCCAAGCTCTGACCACCTAAGGTGAAAATTTTTGGAAAGGATAGATTTGGATTGGACAGTACATGCAGTGCTAACAGAAACGGGCGAGACTAAAAAATGCAGCGGTAGAGCTTTTTTCGGTAAACTTGTGAACCAACCTTAAACCAACACGACTAAGACCTTACTAAGCGCCGATTCCGGCGTTCTGTTTATAGGTTTGCAATAGCGATGCCAACATTTGCAAATCTATGGCGCCAGCGGAATCGGACAGGTCTTGAACAGCTAAGATCCCAAAAATACAGGATTACTTACCTATCCCAGTCAGTCTGTGGTCGTTCCTGGTCTCAGCCACGTTTTGTACAATTGTCAGTCAACACTGTCAATCTTTAAAACAAAATTTAGTAACTGGCCAAATGGCCAAAGAATTCTATTGAAATATCATATAATTCCATAGTGTCATAATAATCGTCATAACGACAAGGCATATGACAGGGGCTCCCGCAGCATGAGTTCGCGGAGGGCTTTGGCGACGGGAGCTAGGTCGGGGATGCGCGCTTGAATGATCGACTGCATGTAAGTGGCGCTGCGATAGATGAGGGACATCATGTCGCCGGCACCATATTGTTCGTGCGTGACCGTCTGCGCCAAGTCCTTCCACGGCATGCCTTGAATCCACTCGCGGATGACGTAGCCTCCGGCCGGATTAAATTCACGGATGACCGGAAAGGTGCGCTGGCGAAACGGCGGATCGTAGAGCTCTTCGAACAGCGCCACCGGATACATCGCCTCGACTCGCTTCTCGATGTCCAAGTCGCTAAACGGCAGGCGGTAGCGCGGGTCACCGCCCGGCGCCTTAAACCTGGCCAGCGTCAAAGCCGCCGCCAGCTCCGCGGCCTTGGCGAGGTTGTCGCTGGTTATGACGCGGTCGATGATAAGTCGGGCCATGACCAAGCCACCGGCCTGGGGGAAATATCTGGCGATCCGCCCAAAGTCGGTGAGCGATTCATCCTCGTTTAAGGCGCCAATCTTGTGCAGATGGATCTGCAAGGCGGCGAGCGACCCCCCTGGCTTGGCTTTGAGCAGGGGGTGACAAGACGCGCGCGCAGGGCAGCCGTGACAGGGCGTCGTCGGTTGCTCCAGGAGAAACTGCGCATAGGCTGCCGCTGGCGACTGGCACGGGAGTTCGCCAGCGCCTAGGCGCTTTTGCAAGCGCGGTTTCGTCACCATGCTGAGGTCGATGCCACGGTCGGTGAAGCGGCGAAAGCTCTTACTGTAAAAGTGCTCGATATGCGCCAGGTCAAAGCCGCGACCGATCAGGCCAAGCAGCGTGGTCGGGTCGGCGCGCAGCCGCGACTCAACGTTATCGCGTTTAGCCTTGCCCAGGCGGGAATAGGACTCGACCGTCGGCCATAAGCTGTAGCCGACCGCATCCTTGCCACGGCGGCCAGCGCGTCCGAGCATCTGCAGGACTTCCGAAGGTGCATAGTCGGTAAAACCGCCTTCGCCTGGACGTTGGTACTCGCAGATCAACGCCGAACGCACCGAGAAGTTGATGCCGAGACTCAGTCCCATCGTTGCCGTACAAAAGCGCAGTAGACCGTTTTTGACCAGGGCCTCAATCGCCATGCGTGCCGGAGCCGCGAGGCCAGAGTGGTGAAAGCCAACCCCGTAGACCTGTAGCATCTGCCGGACTTTGGGCGGGATAAAGGACAACGCGCTAAATTCCTGATGCGAGGTCTGCAGCGACGCACCGATGCGCTCGGCGGCAGCGGTGTCCAGGGGTGGCAGATTGCGGCAGAGTAACGAAGCCATGGTTTCGCAGGCGAGGCGCCGACCGCAATAGAAGATGGCGGGAGTCAAGCCCAGATCGACGAGTTGAACCGCCTTTTCGGCCAGCTCTTCCTGCCGCATCGGTGTCTGCAAGCGGTTGCGATCGAGCTGCTTAAATACCTCTTCGGGTAAGGTCTCCGCGAGCAGCCATTGACCATGCAGGTAAATCAAGTGTGCCAGCGGCACCGGCCTTGTTTCGGTGCGGACCAGCAGACACTTGGGCCCACCGCGGATACTGCTCAGCCAGTCCGTAAACTCCTCGGCATTGGCCACCGAGGCAGACAGGAGGAGGACCTGACAGCTTGGCGGCGTCAGGATCAGCGCCTCTTCCCAGGCGCTACCGCGGCTTTCGTCCTGGAGATAGTGGTATTCATCAAACACCACGAGCGTGCGGCCGAGATCTGGCTCCACCCCGAGCAGCGAGTTGCGGTAGGACTCAAGCGTGGCGACGACGATCGGTGCGTCGAGGTTTTCTTTGATATCCCCGGTTGCGATCCCGACGTTCTCGGCGCCGTACATCTGGCGAAATTCGCGCAGCTTATCGTTCGAAAGGCTTTTGACGGGCGTCGTATAGGCGGCGCGAAAATTCGGGTTCTTTAAATTTTCGCGAAAGAATACCTCGACCGCGCGGGTCTTGCCGGCCGTGGTTGGCGCATCGACCACGACGCAGGACCCAGCGACCAGGGCCTTGAGCACTTGGTCCTGCCATGGATCAAGCCGGATGTGATCGCTGCCCTCGTCGGCACTGCGCTGCCGTCTGATGGCCTCGCCTTGGGCCAGCCATTGGCTGAGCTGCTGCTGCGTCGCTAGCTTTGCCGCTGCGAGGCCTGCTGGGTTTGGCGCGACGCGATCTCCGTCATCCTCGGTGCGAGGGGCCCCCTGCCAGCGACGATGACGCGGTTCGTTCCCGGCGGGGCGGGCGAAGCGTTTGCTGCCACCGGCGGTCTTTTTGGCGCTAGCCGATGGTCTTTCACCCGGCTTTGCTGGACGGGCCTGACCGGCTTTGGCGGCGGGGGCTTTGCCGAAGCGCTTCTTCTTCTTGTGCTGTTTGCCTTTGCCTTTTTTGGTCAAAAACCACGCCCTTTGAGTATAGGGGGTCAGCCACTTCTGCTAACCGGCTGACTTCTGGATAAGACCTGCATCTTAGGGCGGCGCATCATCAAATGCTAGCGGCAATAGGGCAAGAGGCGCCAATAGGATGCTGTAGCGCTCTTTTGGTATCCTCTCGCGCCACAGGCTTTCATTGCTTCAATTCCAGCAAAATTTCTCGCTTTCACCTGTGCCACTAAATTGATCGCGGCGATCAGGTCGCTGTCGTGCATGGTTTGGTGACGAAGAGTCGAGGTCCTTACTCGGTCGGAAGGGGAGTGCCATTTGCGGTAGGAGTCAGACGTCGCGTCTGTCTGAAGTTTGCTAGACCGCGGCAGCATAGGAAGGCCAAGCAGCCCGCAAGTGCTGCCGACAGCCAGGGCGCAACTGGTCCCAGCGGCTGCAGAGTATGTAGTGGGTGTAACGCACTGGTCCAGTGCGACCACCGGCTGCGGACTTTGACCACGGCGCCGGTCATTGGATCGGCGTAGATCCGAGTTTCGTCGCGGTAGAACAATAGGAGGTAAGGACGCTGTGCGTCGGGCGGTCGCAGCTGGGCTGGTCCACCCTCGGGATGCAACTTGTGTGCCTCGCGTTGGGCCGCCAGCACTGCTGTTGAACTCATAGGAACCTGAAAAGGCTGAAAGCTAGGGTTGCGCAAACCAATCGGATCGAACACCTCGCTAAGGGGCTCGCGAAAGTTTAGCAAAGAGCCGAGCGTGCAGATGATCGCTACGATCGGTCCAAGGCTGTGTCCAAGCCTCACGTGCCAGCTGCGCCGCCGCCGGCTGCGACCCTTGCCAGCGTCAAGTCGCCGGCCCGTCCACCAGAGGATCCACAAGCTTAGTCCAAGGAGCGACACCAACGCTCTACCTAACGTGCCGGCGAACATGCTGCGATGTAGCTGGTAAACGATCGGCCACGGATCAGGCAGTTGCGTTGGTAGCAGTGGCTCGAGCCGCTCTTTGAATGCCAGGATGATGCCACTTAATGCGCACGAAAGCAGGGGGATTGCGCTGACGATGCCGAGGAGGCGATGCCATCGCCAGTGCGAGACTAGTTTCATATCCTATGATCCTGAGGTCTTGACGTCGTCCATGCTGTTTAGGCCAGAGCTCGTGGCAGCTGGCCAGATGCGGCTGACTGCGTCCTTGCGTGATACTCAGCATTCTGGCGCCATGGACTGCCGATGGGAACGTAGCTGGCCAGCGCGTCCTTGCCTGCGGTAAACCTGGTGATCAGATTGGTCTTGGCCGGAAATGGCCGCCCCTTAAGCAGTCCCTCCAGAAGCGACGTTGGATGGGCACTTGGAAACCGCCTCAGACAGCGGCCAAGCTCGACTCGGACCAAGTCCCAGAGGTCGGCTTCGATTTCGGGACAGGCATAGCTGAGTTGTCGGACGGCTTCGTGGATATGATTGGTAAACAGACAATAGGTGAAGCGTAGCTCGGCCTTGTCTTCGGGATAGAGTAGTTCTTCCTGCTCCTCGCGGCTTAAGCTCAGAGCTAAACGTGGTTTGAGTCTGCTCGCCACGAGTCGCGCATTTTCGTAGTCGCGAAGATAGACAGCCCGGGGCCAGCCGTCGGCAAAGCCGACGACGATATTTTGTAGGTGCGGTTCAAACATGATGCCCGCCTGATTGTACAAGTAGATGAGTGGGCCGATGAGTTGTTCCAGATACGCGGCAAACCACCGCTTAGCCAAGTCCAGGCGCGGGAGTTGTGGATACCGTGCCGAGGCTGTGGCGAGTAAGCGGCGAATCAACCCTCTGCCTCCACCTGCATTGCCAAAGAGCGCCGCAGCGACCAGACAAACCTCGCCAACCTGTCGCTTGGCTTCGATCGTTTCTCGCAGCATCAGGCCAAAACCCTCGGTCACCTTGCGGCGCTCGGACTCGTCCGTCGACGGTAGGCAGACGCTCAGATAGGCTTGCTCCTCAAGCGGGTAAAAGCTTGGGAAATGCTCGCTGAGCTCGATTTTAAGGTCGCGCATGATGGAGCTGATGCGCAGGGCGCCGGCGAGTTCGGGCAGGGCATTGCGGCGCAGGCAATTAGTGATGCGAAAGCTGAGCGAGGTTTTATAGAAAAAGCGGCTGGACGAAGCAAACAGCGTACGCACCGATGCTGTCGGAGAAAACTCAGGTCCGTAAGCTCCGAGGTAGCGTAGTAGCTGACCTGCTCCCGGTTGCAGTGCGGCTTTGACCGACTCAAGGCCAAGGAGATAGCCAGCCTGCCAGGGGTGCACTGGGATGAGGGCCCAGCTTGGGTCGCTAAGCAGGTGACTTGGTCCTTCGGCGGCGATCAGTGTTTGCGCATCGGCGGCGAGGATCGAATGCTGCACCATGGCGTCGCGTTTGACGGCAAAATAGTGCAACGAGAACTTGGCTCCGACCTCTGGTGAATAGGTCGTGAGATCGCTGTCGAGCAGTCCGCTGCGAGCCTTTGGGGTCGGGTGGTAAGGATGGCCGCGGAGCAGCGATTGCTCTGATTGAATATACGCTTGATCCGGGTCACCTAGATCGACACCTTGCGGTCGCCTTGATGCGAGGATCATGGTGGACACATCGACGCTTAGGCCCAGTTGCTCACGTAACTCAGCCGCCGGCAGCTGGCCAAAGTGCGCGCTGAGTTCTCGTAGGAGGAGGTCAGCGAAGGTTTTCCAGTTTAGTGGTTCGCAGCTATTGCGGCGGCGCAGCCAGTAGCGGTCGACATCGGGAATGCCGATGTGTGGGTGGCGATCGAGTGGTGCGAGGATGGTGGCTTGCACATGCGGCATGGAGATGACCGCGACGTAGGGTCGATGCGGCGCCAAAGGACAGGGCGATAGTCCCGGATATCCTGGGTACGCGGCAGCGTTGATCTGGACCAGTCCAGCCGGGGCGGCAATCTCGCGCCAGTAGCATCGCACCAAAGTGTCTAAGCCGTGGGCTTCCGCTTCGACCCTGGCTAAGCTGTGCGTCTTGGTTTTTGGCGGCACTGGGGCCCTCCTGAAACAATGGTGGAGAAAACGTCCGTCGGGCGATCATAATGAAAATGATAACCATTATCAATACGATTCTAGCTCCGTCGAGCTTGGCTGGAATCACTGTATGTAGGGGAGCTGTTAGGGGTCAACGGGGCCATTTGGCCATTAGCATTGTTGTGGCTGACGCACCAAATCCTTTGCATTTCATATGGTTAGCGTAAGTGACTGACCCCCTCGTCGACAGCATTGTTGTGGCTGACGCACCAAATCCGTTGCATTTCATGTAGTTAGCGTAAGTGACTGACCCCATCGTCGACCTGAACTGCAACGCTGTCTAAACTTCCATCGGTGTGAATCACTCGGTCCGCTCGTCGCGCCTTTTCGCTCGCCGCCATCTGATTTGCGATGATCGCCTTGGCCCGCTCGTTGTCGATACCACTGCGTTGCTTCAGACGCTCAAGTTGAAGTTCCGGCGCGCAGACGGTTGCCCAAATCTGGGCGTAGTCTGCTGCACTACCGATTTCAAAAATCAGGGCGGCTTCGTAAAAAAAGTATTTGGGCTTATGGTCAAGGTCTAAGGCCTCGACCCTCGCCAATAAAGCAGCGCGAATCAACGGATGAGTGATCTGCTCGAGTTGTTGACGCAGTTCGGACTTGGCAAAGACGATCTGGCCAAGTCGTGTCCGGTTGAGGTCTCCACTTGGCGAGAGCACCTCTGCGCCGAACTGCGCGACGATCTGCGCAAGTCCGGGTGAACCAGGCGCGGTGACCGCGCGTGCCAGTTGATCGGCATCGATGACGCTATAGCCGCGCGCTTCGAGCAGACGTGCGACGGCGGATTTGCCGGTGGCAATGCCGCCGGTGAGGCCGATACCGTAGCGCTTGAGCTGGGCTCGGGTTTTTTCATTGGAACTCATGAGTTAAAACGTCCAGGTAAGATTCAAGCTCAGGGCGCTGCGAGTCCGCTGATGGCCTTGATCATAGACGGGAGTGGGATCCAATTGCCACTGGAAGGAGTGCAGATCGACGGGGGCCTCTCCAGCGTCGGCCAGCTCCTCTTCGCTGGCATGTTCGCGATAATCATCGCCGAAGTTCATACCTTTGCTCCGCCGCCGCTTTTTCTTCTCCGGTGCCGGACCGTCGTCGATCATGGCCTGGATCGCACCGATGGCATAGATCACGCCAAATCCCATCAGGGAATAGTTGGCGTTCTGGCTGTAGGCCTTTGCCTTGGCGGTGGTGTACTTGTAGTTGACGTCACACTCTGGCGGTGGACTCGTTTGGCCATTGCAATAGGCTTTATTGTAGGCATCGGCGTCCTTGACGGTCTTCGTGTTCTGCTGCGAATTGTAGAAGTAAAAGCCTATCGCGCCACCTTCTGCCGCCATAAAACCCAAGCCGAGCAGGGTTCGACCATTGTAGAATTGGCCTGCACCTAAGGGGAGGATGGCAAACAGGAACTTAAAGTCACCCCCCTTGGTCTGACTGGAGCGTTTTTTTCGGCTATTGCTTGGTCCTGGTGCTCGTCCTGGTGCCCGCGAGGGGGCCTTTACCGGTGCCGGGTCTGAGTCCGCACCAAAGCCTGTATCCGCCGGGTCAGCCTGCGGCGGTGGCACGACCGGAGGCGGCAGCGGAGCGGTCGGAGTACTCTGCATTTCACTCATAATAGGATCCGGCGGCGGCGCATAGTAAGGCTGTGGCGGTGGCGCATAGTACTGCGGCGGTGGTGGTGCGTAGTACTGTGCCGGTGGTGGTGCAAATTGTTGTGGCTGCTGGTACTGCTGTTGATACTGTGGCGGCTGTTGGTACTGCGGTTGTTGGAACTGTGGCTGTTGGAACTGTGGCTGTTGTTGGAACTGCGGCTGTTGTTGGAACTGCGGCTGTTGTTGGAACTGCTGCGGCTGTTGTTGGAACTGCTGCGGCTGTTGCTGGAACTGCTGTTGCTGCTGTTGCTGGAGCTGTTGTGGCCTCTGGGCCATTTGTTGCTGTGGTTGCCGGGCTGCTGCGGCATCGGCTGCAAACTGTGCGGTTAGATCGGGGCCCGGTGGTGGAGCGCCGCTTGGACCAGTGGCTTGCGCGCCGCCAAACATATCGTCACTGGGTGCTGGAGCATAGGGTTTAGCAGCGCTGCGGGCAGCCCCCTTGCCCCTCGGTGGCCTTTTACCTGCGGCCGCGGCAGGTGGAGCGCCGACTGCGGCGCCAGAGTAACTACCCTGCGGACTGCTGCTGACCATATCAGCTTGCTGCTGCTGCTGCTGCTGCTGCTGCTGCGGCGCAGCACGTTGCGGCGGCGCCTTGGGTTTGGGTAGCGGTTTGGGTTTGGGCTTTTCCAGATCGACGGAGATGTTGTTGCTCTTGTTCTTGGCAATCAGAACATTGACCTTCTTGGTGATATAGCCAGTCATCGCCACTTCGATGATGACTTTACCTGGATCCGTGTTGATCTGACTGTTGACCGGTCCGGCGATGATGCCATCGATGGTGACATTTGCCCCTTTCGTCGACGATGTGACCGTTAAAAAGGTTTGCTTGAGCGGTGCGCCAGTAGAGTCGGTGGTGCGTGGGCCGCTGGGCTTGCCACGTGGCGGCGGAGCGTCACCTGGCTTGCTGTTTTTTGCGCTTGCCGCGGGCTTCCCGCCGCCTGGTGGCGTTTGGCGCGGAGCCTTGGCCGTGGCAGCCGGCGCGCGACCTCCACCAGCGCCTTTGAGGCTTTTAAAGAATGGTTGCATCTGCGGGCTCAGGGCATCCGCTTGGGTGATGGTTAAAGTAGGATCGATCGCCAGGGCCGCTTTGAAGGCGTTAGCTGCTCCGGCCTTGTCGCCAAGCATAAACTGGGTCATGCCAAAGAGCTGCGTCGTGCGCGCCTGTTCTGACTTCGACATACGGGTTTGCAACGCTGACTTCAGGCTGGCTTTAGCACCGGCAAAGTCGCGGCTCAGGTATTTGCCGTAGCCATTGCCATAAGCAGCGGCGCTGGCTGTGGGCGTATAGATCAAAGCGGAGATTAGGTAGCTAGGCGGTATGGCCAAGGGTAGGATCACGGCGTACACGAGCAGGAGACGGGCGAGGCTACGAAGCCCGGTCCATACCGTCTGCGGTGTTCGCTGTGATGTGTTTACCTGGCCTGTCATGTCGTTGTCTTGAACTCCTGATTAGTCTTCGTTTTTAAATTCGACGCTGAACGTAAGCTGACCTTCACCGCCATTTAAATTTAAGTCGCGCTCCCTGGTTTCGCTGCCGTGGTCGATGCGAATATGGTAGCGGCCAGGACTGAGAGAGACGGTCTTGGTGCCGCTTTTGATCGTAAAGACTTGGGTCGCACTGGTTTCGAGATTGCGCAGGGTCGCCTGCGCAGGGCCAAGGTTGATGCGCAGCGTCAATGCCACCTCCTGCAGTGCCGGTTTTGGGCCACCTTGGCCGCTGTGCCCGGCCGCTTCGAGGACGACGCGAGGCAAGGCTTTTTGTTCATCTGCGGCGAGGTCAAACCGACTGCGAGCCGCGACATAGTCCTTACGGCGCAGCTCTAGTGAATGGCGACCAGCACTTACCGTCAGCCAGCCGCTGTCGCTGGTGTTATCAATGGTGGTGCCGAGTCGGCGGCCATCGAGGTAGATCTCAGCCGCAGGTTGGGAGCTGATGGAAAAGCGGCCCTTTCCAGACGGGGCACTGTTCCTTTTGCCTGGCTTGTCGACCTTGTCGGTGCGCTCCTTGGGCTCGCCCTTATCGGTTCGGTCGCCTCTTTCGGTATGATCGCTTTGATCGCCCTTGTCCTGGACCTCCGTTTTGGCGGCCTTGTCAGGCTTTGCTACTTTTTCTGCTTTTTCCGCTTTGTCCGCTTTTTCGGTTCTACCTTGACGTGTCGGGGCCTTTTCCACCGCTGCCTCGGCGCTGGGTTCTACCGTGCTAGCATCAGGATGCTCCGCTACCAGCTCGCGGGTGGTGCGCGCCGGGCTTGCCGCCTTTGCTCCAGGTGCCGTCGCCGGTGCAGCGGCCATCGCACTGGGGTCTAAGCCGGTGTTGTCTTTCGGCTCGCCGCGCTTACCGACCTTTTTGTTAGGTGGCGTCACCTTGGTCGTTAGTGGTGAGGCAGTCGTTAACGTCTGTGCAGGCATTTGCGAGTTACTGGTTTGTCCTGAACGGTCGCTGCGGCGTGGCGTCTTGCCGTGGCTTGGTGGGACAACGACGGGTGGAGGCACGGGGGTCACTTTGCTTGGTGGTTGCGACGCAACGCTTGCGGAGCCATCACGGCGCGCGTGTGCGACCTTGCGTGCCATACTCACTGAGGCACGGACGTTGGCCCGCCAAGCCGCCTCGGCATTGCTGAGCCCTTGTATTTTGGCGGCTGGGCGTCCTTGCAGACCAAGCAGACCCCATAGGCTAACGGCGCAGATGAGGCCGACGATCAGCGATCCAGACAGGTAGCCAACCCAGCTAGCTCTGCTGGACTGCAACGGAGCACGGGTCGGGCGCCGCACGATGCGTGGATTTTGCCGCGGTACATAGACCGGTCGCCGTGGCGTGACGTAGTCGGTCACTTGCAGCGGTGGCTGAGGTGGCAAGGCATAGGCGACGGGTGGTGGCACCGACACGCGCGCTGCTGCTGCTGCCATCGGACTTTCAGCGGTAGCGGGTATCTGCGCGTTGAGGCGTGACGGTTCACCGTCCGAACCTGCGTAGCCGTGCTGAGTTGGGCCGCGCAGAGGACGCGTTGGTGCAGCCTGCTGCTGCGCCTGCTGGGCCTGCTGCAGCAGTTGGGCTTGTTGCAGCATGCTGCGATGCGCGGCTGTTGGCGCCTGCCGGCCGCGAGTCAGGCTGGTATGGTTTTGCTTCAGGGCTGCTTGGGCGTTGGCTTTGGTTGCTCCTAAGCGCGCATTGTAGCCCTCGCGGTCTTTAAAGTAGCGTTCTAGTTCGATATGGCTTTCGTCAAAGCCAAGGCCAATGAGTACCTGAGAAATGTAGGCGCCGTATTCCCTAGCGCTTTGGCAGCGGTTATCTGGATTTCTGGCCATGCCTTTGACGATTAATTCGTTGAGCGGTAAGGGCAATCCAGGTACCAAAAAGCGTGGGTGAGTATAGTTGCCTTCCATGATCTTCAGTACGACGTCGTGGGTGCTGCTGCCGGTAAAAGGCAGTCGCCCCGTGACGATCTCGTAGAACAACACCGACAGACTGTAGAGGTCGCTGCGCAGATCGATGTCGCGACCGCGGATCTGTTCTGGCGACATGTAGCTTGGCGATCCCATAAAGGTTCCGGTCACCGTCATGCCGGACTTGCCAAGGTCTTTGGCGATGCCAAAGTCCATCAGTTTGACCCGACCGTCGAAGGTCACCATGATGTTTTCTGGTTTGACATCACGGTGGACGATGCCCTGGCCGTGCGCCTTTTCCAGGGCTTTGCAGATTTCATTGACGATGGCAGCGGCGATGACCGGATGCAGCCAACCGCCACTGGACTGCTGGACATATTGAGCGAGGTTTCTGCCGTGGATGACTTCCGTAACGATCCATAAGCGGCCCACCTGGTCGCCGGAGTAGTCGTAGACCTTGACGATGTTAGGGTGCTCAAGCGAGGATACCGCCTGCGCTTCCATCTGAAAGCGCTGCCGGATATCGGCGTTCTTTTCCATGTGTTCGTGCAGCACTTTGACGGCGACTTTGCGGCCGAGCTTTTCGTCGACCGCTAAGTAAACGTAAGCCATACCTCCTTCGCCAATTAAGTCGAGGATGCGGTAACGGCCGCCTAAGAGTTGGTTGCGCATGAACGCGTGCCTGCGTGTGACCGAAGGACCTCAGTGTCCCCCGTCGTCTCTTCGGCTAATTGGCCATATTTCTTAAGTGTTCCATGCCCCTACGGAGTCTTAGCAAGGAAGGTCAAGGGGGGCGGCTAGGAATTGCTAGGTCGGCACCGACGATGCTGATTTCGCCTTGCATAGTCGTTCTATTTGCTGAATGAGTAAACACCGCGTCACTGCCTCACTCACCAGCCTGGTACACTTACAAGGACCACTTCGAGATGCCCCAAGAAAATCCTAAGCTGTCGCAACGCAGAGCGAAAGAAGGTTGGTTTGGCCATACGACAGATTTGCAATTTAAGCGGCGAACTGTTGTAGTCGATAGGTGGCTTTGGTGTCCTGATCTTGACCCGCGCCTGGTGTCACGGGCATGGCTTTACTCCGAGTTTAGTGGGATTCACATGCTCAGCAATCAGATGCCCGTGGCCCTTATCACAGCCAGCCAAGCCGAAGCAGAAATGTTCACGCAAGGCCTTGCCGAGTGCGGCTTTCGTCGGATCACCGTGTTCACCTCCGGCAAAGAAGCCTACGAGGTCTGTGCGCGGCAGCAGTTTCCTCTATTTGTCACCCGCGTCGAGATGCCGGATATGAGCGGCTTGGTGGTGATCCAAAAATTGCGGGCCACCGGTAACTATGGTCTCGAACCGCATCTACTTGTTTGCAATAAGCTGGATACGCAGCTGCTGGCATTGGTCAGCGAGTATGATCTCGACTATGTCATGGTCCCACCACTATCCAAAGGCACCGTCGCGGCTAAGTTTAAGCACCTGATGACCACAGAAAATTCCCTGTCAGAAGTGGAGCTAAAATACCGAGACGGTAAGTCGGCCTTTGCCGCTGATCTGGTCGATATGGCGGAGGACAAAATTATGCAGGTCCTCAGTGCCCAGCCTAAACTCGAGAAGGCGCTGATCTTGCTCGGTGATATCGCAGTGAAACGAAACGATCTCACCGCCGCCGATACGCACTACAAAGCAGCCCTTGCCGCCAATCCCAAATCATCCACGGCTCTGCACCGACTGGCACAGCTGCTCATGAAGAAGAACGACTTTAATGCCGCGGCGACTCTGCTAAACAAGCTCGCCGATGTCAATCCATACAACATCAGGCTGCTGGAGAATGCTGGACTCTCCAATCTCAACATCGAGCGCTATGACCTAGCAAAAGACTACATGGGCAAACTCCAGGCCGTCGATGCCGCGAACAAAACCGCTGCGGTCGTCACCGCTCAGGTCAAGATCAAAACCGGTGACCTCAGCGACTTGGTCGGGGGCCTGCGCCAGGGTATGGACGAAAAGGAAATGGTCCAATTTTTGAACAACGCCGGAGCTAAATTGTCTAGTGATAACGACGTTGACGGGGCCATTAAGATGTATATGGCGGCCGTAGAGCAGATTAAGGTAAACAAATTTCTTTATGCGATCCACTATAATTTGGGCATCGCCTTCAAAAAGAAAAAGGACTTCGACAAAGCGCGTCAGCACTTTGAAAAGTCGCTCAAGCTCAATCCCGAGTTCACCAAAGCGAGTGCCGCCCTAAAAGAACTAAGCGTCACTCCCGCCGCCTAAGCGCCCGTTCCTAAAGCCGCCCGTCACAGATCGTGTGGCAGGAGATCCTGGGTCGAGGTGAAGCGCTTGAACGGGCTGTAAAAGCGCAGGTTGGTCACCGAACTCGTATAGATGCAGGCATAGTCCGAGACCTGATCGGCGAACCGACTGCGTTCGAGGCCGACCTTCATGAGTTCGCCCCAAACCGGGTGAACCTGTGCTTCGCGCTCTTGGAGTAGGGCCTTGATCTGAAGATCCAGCTGCTCCAACTGGAGTTGCAGCTCATCCTCACGGCCAGTCAGTTTGTCCGATTCTTTGAGCAGATAGTGGGCTTTTTTGCCCTCGCCGATGGCTTTGGCCTTTTCCGCCTGGCGCGCTTGGTGGCGCTTGCGCGAGCGGATGACCTGTAGCTCTTCGTCACACTCTTCGCGGTCCTGCAGCTTCTGCATGATGAGTTCGAGCGATTCCTTGAGCAGCTCTAGCTTCGCCAGTTCCGTGCCCAGCTCTTCGACAATCAGCAGAGTGCGCCAATTGACGCTGTCTTTAGAGCGGATGATATCGCCGTACAAGTGGTCGCCGACGAACAAGATCTCGTCGCCGCGGTAGTCGGCTAATTTTTGAAACAACACCGCATTGCCGCCTTGATAGACACTGAGGGGCTTGAGCCCGCCGTTTTCTAGGCGCAGCAGACCAGTGTCGGTCATCACTTGGTAGAAAGGTTGGCTGCCGACAAAAAATCCCGGTTTGCCAGCGCCCACGAGGACATGCTCAAAGTAGTGGCGCCAGGTTGGAAAGTCCTCGGACTTGTCGTCGAAGGCAAAGTTCATCAATGCATTGGTGTAGTCCCAACTCGAGTTGGTGAGCAAAAATAGGCTTTTCCCCGCCTCGATCTGCTGGATCAACATCGCCGCAAGCTGCTTATCCTTGCGCACAAAGCGCCCAGGGTCGGCCAGTACGACGTTTTTGATCGAGCCATCGGCGTGACTCAGGTCGATAAAGCGGCGGAGATCTTGGTAGACCTCACGAAAGGTCTTTTGAATCTTGGCCGGGTTGCGGGCCATGTAATCGACAATTTCGGTGAACAGCTGTACTTCGCTGAGAGCGAAGAAGGTATCGACGGAGAGCAGGCTGGCGGCCTTAAAGCTCTCGCTGTTGTAGAGTTTATGGCGAACGTCGCGTTCTAAACGCTCGTGGCCATGAAAGGCGATCTTGACGTACTTGTGACCGTCGACCTTGAGTAGGTTGCCGCGGTCCATGTCGACAAGCAGCCCCCGAATCAAGAGGCTTGGGTTGAAGGTTAAGGTCGCAAGCTCCTCGGGATAGCCAGCGGCGATAAACTTCGCGAGGGTCTCGCGAAAGGCCAGCGCCTCGAATTCCTCCCGGTTGTACGAGATCAAGGTGTGGTCCATGTCGAAGCCGATGGCACGAATTCGCCCCATGTTCAGCGACCGGTTGACGAACACTCGCTGGTTCTTTTTAAGCTTTGACTGCACGCGGTTAGTTCTCGAATTTGACGCCGACCTGATTGCGCATCAGACCGCCGAGGTCCATCAGCTTGCGACGGTAGACGACCCGTCCCGGACCTTGTTTGTAGATTTCTCCCCCGATAAGCACACGGATCTGCGGTAGGTAGGTCTCCGGTTGAAAGAGTTTGGATTCAAACGTGGTGCGTAGCGAAAGTCCGGTCGCCGACATATCCATGACGGCTTTCGACAGTCTTGTCTCGCCGTCAAAGGGATTGAGGATTTCGGCGATGACCCGTTCGTCGGCGGCAAAGGAAAAGCGCTCGGCCTGGCGTGTCTCCTCGATCACGGCGTCCGCCTTCAGCGGAAAGATGATGTGCTCGCCGTCGGACCTGATGTGGTCGGACTGAAAGCGAACCATCCCAGCCTGGAGACTAAAGGCATGCGATGCGACAAAGGCGCTGATAAAGCGCGGCTTGATGCGATTGCTCAGCTTGACGTGGTCATCGCGCACATCGAGGATAAAGGTCTGGAAGGTGATCGGTAAGCCGTCGCCGGAGATGAACACCGACTGCCGTTCGTGATGGGCATCGCTTAGGACTTTTTGATTCTTGGCGTCGATGGGCATGCTATTGAGCCACCTTGGTAAAGGCTGTGTCAGCGAACCGGTCGATGAACCTAGCCACGCGTTTAACACTGGGAAAGGCCATCGTGTACATGAACTGAACGGTCATTTTGTTCTCTTGGAATTCCTTCTGCGTCGGATTGGAGTTATCGACGTATTGGAACATGATCTGGTAACGCTGAAACTGTGAGTAGTTCCAGTATAGGATAGCCTCGAAAAGCAGGCCACTATCGACGCGTGGACACTGCAACGGCGGGGCATTGGAGGCGGCGGAGCTATCGGATTCGCCGTGGTTGCTGCTGCAGCTGGTGCTCTTAAGGCGCGGTAGCGCGTATTGATCACGGTAGTACCCAGCGATGCCATTGAAGTACCAGCGCGGCAGGAACTCAACCTCCGTCGACAGGAACACCCCTTGGCGCTTATAGTCGAGCCAGTTGTCGTTGTAGATGAACTCATATTGGAATAGCTCTAAGTCGACGCCGAGATTGAGCTTCGGAAAGTCCATCGCATGGCTGATGCCGAAGCTGGCGACGGGAGTCCCGCCGTTCAGGCCGAAGTCGTAACTTTTGTTGGAGAAGCCTGGGGTTTCGAAATTGATCTCCTTGCGCATGTACACGTAGAACAGCGTTCGGTAGTGCTCGAGGTACGAGGTGCCGATCCACGGAATCAGTAACTGGGTATCGGCGATCTTGAGGCTCTTTTGCAGCTCCTTGATCTCTGGACTCGGAAAGTATTGGTCGGCACCGATGCGGTTGAATTCATACCGACCAAAGGCCCCGAAGTAGAGCAGTCCGCTGACGTCACGGCGAAAGTCACCATAGAACTGATGCTTGCGTTCGAGTTGGTCGGCGCGAAAGGGAAAGTAGGCGAGCTTGGAGGGGGCGCCTGCATATTCCGTCAGTCGATCGTCATCGGTGTGCCAGATCTGGCGGTAGGTATAACCGGCAAAAAAGGTCGTGTCTTCCTGATGCCACGGGCCGATACCGAGGCCAGCGTTGGCCAGGATGGCATAGTCATTGTTTTGCGTGGACCCAACCTTGCCAGCTGGTTTAGGTTCCTGCGCGTTATCGATGAGCCCTTGGAAGCCACCTTGGACAAACCAATAGTGCGGGGTAGGGGATAGGGAGATCGGGTTGTACCTGAATAGAGCGTCTTCCATGTCTGGCTTTTTTGTTCCGGCCACATGTTCAAACCAGTAACCGTCTCTAAGGCTCTGCAGGAGCCTGCTTGCGGGCATGCCGTAAACCCCGTGCGGGTAATGCTGCAGGTAGAAGCTCAACCAATACTGAGCGCGCGGTTTATTCTTGGCATTGTATTCCAAAACACCGACTTCATAGGCGGCCCGTGCCGCATACTCGTCGCTGTAGCGTTGCGCGGCAAAGGTAAAGTATTCACGCGCCTTAGCTAATTCTTCGCCGGTCGAAACGTCGAGCGTAGCCGGCGAGATCGCTTCGTAGCACAGGCCTTGATAGAAATAATTATATGACTTTTCCGCGGTGAGTCGCTCGACGTGTTTTAGATATCGTAGCGCTTTTCTCGGCTGACCCGTGTAATAATAAGCTGCAGCCAATAAATTCCAGATCGCGTAGTCCCGTGGTGTCTGGATCAGGTGTTTGCGCAGGAGGTCGATGGCCTCATCATATTTTTGTTGCGTGAATTTAGTGCGACCTTGGACGGCATAATGAGGCGCTACATCGGCGCTAAGCGCTACACGCGGCAGCAGTGTGCAACCCAGGCAGGCGACGATGAGTAAACGCATGAGTTTTCCCGGGCAGTCCAGCAAACATCCCTCTCCGCCGGCGCGGCCGGTCTCAGCAGGTATCCATCTGTCAGGCCCTAACGCCCAAAAGACGGCCTTGACCGTGCTGTGCGGTGATCCGCGTCATAGTCCTCTGAAGATAGCCAAAGTATATGAAAAGATCGGAGCTTTTGGCACTTTATTTTCAGACGAGCGGCTGGTGGACATTCTGACCCTGGCCGGGCCATTGGCCGGAGTCTTCGTCGACTGCCCCTTGACCGTCCCGCCGTGTGTCTCTTGCCAATTGCCTTCTTGTCCTGGAGCGGTTCACTGCGAAGACGTTGCCGTCGCCTATATGCTGGCGATCAGCGACAAGGTCCGCCGTCGCGGCGCGCGCCGGGCGCGCCCGGTAAACCCTCAGAGCCAACGCCTATGGGATGTGATGCAGCTGACCGAGGTGGTGGAAGAGCGCTTGGAGCCATCCTACAGCGCAAACCTAGCGCCACTGGTGACCAGGGCTATGACCTTGCAACGGCGCCTCAAGGCCCTGGTGCCCGTCATCGACCTGCATGAAACCCAAGTACCGCATGCCCTGGAAGCGTTGCGCCTGAGCTTAGGCCTGACGCCGGGGATCCGCCAGTCCTACAAGCGCTTTGAGGACGGCGGGGAACACCGACGGGCCGTGCTGACCGCCTTACAAAGCAAAGGTTGGTTAGCTTTGGCGCAAGGCGCCGAAGAGCAGGTTTTGGAGGCGCAAGCGATCAGCAGCGTGGAAACCTTTCATTCCTTTGTCACCGCCCTGGTAGCTGCGTTTCATAGTGCCGGTATGACGACGACCAGGCCTAAAGAATACGTTGCGTCCGAAGGGTGGGTCCACCTGCCGTTGACCGAGTGCATCGCTAAGTAGCGGGGCGCAGATGGCTTTGTTGAATAAATCCCGCCCTCCAGCCTTCCCGCCCTCCCAGCTGCGCGGAATAAAGCCGCTGCCCAAAAACTGGGAGACCGGGAAGGCTGGAGGGCGGGATTTATTCAACAAAGCCGCCGCAGATGCGGCGACTCGCCGTCTAAATGCGGGCTTTCGCGGCTTGCGCAGCACCTGCAAGCTGCAGATTGGCTGCTGCGGAACTTAAGGTATCTAGACCCTTGCAAAAGGCAAAACGCAGCAGGCGCAGGCGTTGTCCCGCCTCTTTCGGATCGTTGTAGAATACCGACACTGGAATCGCCGCCACTTTGGCCCGCGTCGTGAGTTCGAGGGCGTAGTCTAAATCGCCGAGCTGCGACCGCTGCGCATAGTCTGCTACGACGAAGTAAGTGCCCTCGGGCGCTTTGGCCTTAAAGCCATGCTCCAGTAAGATCTTCACCAGAAGGTCCCGGCGTTCCAGGTAGCCGCGGCGTAGATCGTCGTAGTAAGTCTCCTGCAACTTCAACGCCGCCACCATGCCCATCTGCAGCGGTGTCGCCGAGCAAAAAACGGTAAACTGATGCACCGTGCGCAGGACGTCGGTCAGTGCCTTGGGACCAAAGGCGTAGCCGATTTTCCAGCCGGTAAAGCTAAAGGTCTTGGCCGTCGACGAAATGATCAGCGTGCGTTCGCGCATGCCGGGCATCGCCGCCAGCGTGTGATGCTTCGCCGGGGCGTAGACGAGTTCTTCATAGACTTCGTCGGTGATCACCACGAGGTCATGCGCCACGGCGATGTCGCGCAGAAAGCGCCGCTCGTCGTCATCAAACACCCGGCCGGTTGGATTGTGCGGGGAATTGATCAGCAGCGCCTTGGTCCGTGGGGTGATCGCGCGTTTAAATTCCGCCGGATCGAAGCGAAAATCCGGGGCCCGCAGCTCGACACCGATGATCTTGGCGCCGCTGGAGTGGGCCGCCGCCGGGTAGCAATCAAAAAACGGTGCGAAGGCGATGATCTCGTCGCCTGGAGCGAACAGTCCTTGCAAGGCGCAAAAAAGCGCCTCGGTGGCCCCGGAAAACACCGTGACTTCGCTCTCCCAGTCGTAGCTGAGGCCGCTCTTGCTGGCCTGGCGCGCGGCGAGTAGGCGGCGCAGCTCAGGCAGACCTGCCGATGGCGCGTATTGATTGTAGGCGCCCTTGAGCGCGGCAACCGCCGCGTCTTTAATCACCTGGGGACCGTCAAAGTCAGGGAAGCCTTGGGCCAGGTTGACCGCGCCGGCGGCGTTGGCCTGCTGCGTCATGACGCTAAAGATCGAGGTCCCAAAACTCTGCCATTTGCCGGACACAGAAGGCGTGGACATAGATAATCGGATCTTTCTCAAAAAAAAGGCATCGGCCACGAGGTGCGGTACAAGCGCACAAAATAGCCGGAATGGGACGCTAAGTCAGTGACTTTGTCGTTCCTCCGTGGTTTGCTGGCTTCACCCAAGGGCGGTGAAAAAAGGTGCCGATGCTCAGTCGATTTGCTATAATTTTCGATATGTTAGAATTTCTTGCGAGCGAGGACCAGGGCCTTGGGCCAGCTAAGGCCAAGGAGCTTGTCGACCGATAGACTCCCTGTAGAACCTAGCGGAGGAAGCAAGTGCAGGTGCGAATGATAGGCGCAACGGACGTAGGCCGGCGGCGCAAAAGCAATCAGGACAGTCTCTACTACGACGAGCTATCAAACTTTGGCATCGTCGCCGATGGTATTGGCGGCCGCAAAGGTGGTGAGATCGCTTCGAGCTTAGCCGTTAATGGCCTGCGCAAGGCCTTCATGAATAGCGACCGGATTCGCCATGAAGAGGTTGGGCCCTTCCTCGTCAGCGCAGTCGACAAGATGAACTCCGAGATTCTCGAGCGCGGTCGCAAGGAGCAAGAGATCCTGGGCATGGGGACCACGCTCAATTGCCTGATGTTTGTCGGCGAAAAGCTGCATATTGCCCACGTCGGCGACAGTCGCACTTATCTTTACTATAAGAAGCATTTGTTTCAATTGACGCTCGACCATAGTGTTGGCAATTTTCTGGAGCGCGGTTGGCTACCGAAGTCGGCCGTCCAGCCGGGCGCGAAGGAGGGGGCTTTGGTTCGCGCCCTCGGCCTGGGTGAGCGGATAGACGTTGATATCTACGAGATTGCCCTTAAACCAGGGCAGCTGTTTTTAACCTGTTCGGATGGGCTCACGGGGATGGTGGAGGATCGGCGTATCGCCCAGATCATCACCGAAAATCTCGATCAGTTCGAGTCCTTGCCGAAGTTGCTGATCGATGCGGCCAACGCCGCGGGTGGTAGAGACAATATCACTGTTCTTCTGTCACACGTGAGAGGCTGATGGCCAAACTTTATCTAGTCCGGCGCAATCTCGAAGTCTTCTCAGGTCCGATGACCTTGGCGGAGATGAAGGATGCCTATAAGCGCATGCAGTTTGGCCTGCAGGATGAAGTCGCTGGGCATTGCGGTCCCTGGGTGACCTTTGAACAACTCGATCGGATCAAAAAGCAGTATCCGGAAGTGGCGCGAATCGTCCATGAAGACATGATTGCCGGTTGGAATATCAGCAGTGACAGCGAAGGCAAGCTGATCAACGAGGACACCAAACGGCTTGCCATTAAGTCGATGAACGGGATTCGGCTAGCCCTGGTCTTTTTGGTCATTGCCGTATTGGCCTTCGTTGCTGCGATCTATATGGCCAATACCGCCAAGAACACCGTTAAGGCTAAGGACCAGTTGGAAAGCGCAGTGCGGCCGCAAGATCTGCAGAACTATCTCGACCGCAACGATAGTGCCGGCTTTGATCGCTACGTCCAAAAGCATGCCGGTGAGTTGACCGCGCAGGTTAATCAACGGCAAGCGCCCGACGAAGCCTGGTTGCCTTACTTGCGACTCTACGCATTCTCCCACGACGGGCAGTTTAGCGGTCTTGATCCCAAATACCTGCGCGGCAATGCCGCTGCGTCCACCCCGGTCGATTGTTCGCTGCGCATGTGGCGTCGTCGTTGGCGGTCCAGCAGCGCCGATTGGAATGACATGCTGGCGGGGCGGCGCCTGGTTCGGGCCCATTGGGCACGGCTGATCGCGTGGGATCCCTATTGGATCAGACGCCGCGAGCATAAAGGCTGGATCGGCGAGCAGAACTACTACGTCGCCTGTTTGGGGATGGCGGATAAAGCTCTGACTGATGTTGGCAACGACCTAGCCAAGAGCATGCCCATCGAAGAGCGGGATCGCCTCGGCTACGCCCGGTTGAAGGCCCGACTAGCCTGGTTGCAGGCCGCGATGGGCACGGCCACAGCCGCCGTTCCATCCGAAGAGGCCAAGGCACTGGCCGCCGATAATAGCAGTGTTGGCCTGTGGACCTGCTTCGAAGCCGCGCGCGACTTCGAAGCGCTCAGTCGTTGTCGGCGTTCCATGACCGGTGGCTCAAATCTTGGGGCTGCCTCGCCTTTGCTCGCCTATAGCGAGGAGCGCTATGGCTGGAACATGCTGCGATTGGCCTCGGCAACTCGCGGCAACCTGCCTGCTGACCTCGTTGGGCAGCTGCTGCAGCAAGGCGAGAAGATGAATCCTGAAGATCATTTCACGCGCTTTGATTACCGCCCTGAAGCACGCCTCTTCGTGTCTTTGGCACGCGCCGGTTTGCCTACAGAAAAAGCGATCGAAAAAGCCCAAAGCGAATTTCCCACCGTCAGACTGTCGCATTAGTTTCCCGCCCTGGTTGGTTAGGCCCTCCCCATTCGTCCATCTCGTCCCTTTCGTTTAGAAAAGTATCGTGATCACATTGACTTCTACATGCCGCGCCGCCGCTTTTTGTCGCGCCGTCTCCCTCATAGGGTGGCTCGGCTACGCGGCGTTTTGCCCGTTGCCGGCGCGGGCCGAAACGGTGGGCCAGGGCTTTGCCAAAGCGCAGCGGGCAGCCGAAAGCGGTCACGCCAAGGCGGCGGTGCAGATCCTCGGTCGCCTTCTCAAACGCTATCCCGACCATGAACCCAGTCGCTTGCTGCTGGCTCACCTGTACTATGGCATGGGGCAATTTAATAAGGCGGCACTGCAATACCGACGCTTGCCGCCGAGCGTCGTGACCACCGATAACGCCTACGAATACGGCGTCAGTTTCTTTACCATGAAAGATTGCGCTCGAGCCGTCCGCGGCTTCAACAAAGTCGCGGCCAAGAGTCAGGAAATCAACCTCGCCTATTTTTACCTGGGCATCTGTGCCTTGAATGCTTATGAATGCCAGAAGGCCGAGGTTTTGCTAGGCAAGGCCAGGGATTTGCCGCCTAAGCTCGAAGCCGCGCGACGGAAGGCGCTGGCCAAAACCGATCCGCGCATCTGTCAGGCACCGCCTCCGGTTGCGCCGTTAGCGGGGCCTCCGGTCGCGACCGTGCCGCCGGCTTTTTATGGTTTTCCAGCGACTGGTGAGGCGCCGCCGCCGCAACCCGCCGTCGGCTCCGTAGGCCCACCCTCGCCCGCAGCGGCGGCCACCGACAAGGGGGAGGTCGGTGTCTCGACTTTTATTGAGCCAGGGCTGTATCTGAAGCAGCGCAACAAGACCGCCAATTACTTCGGCTTTAAAAACGGCAACAGCCAGACACTCAACGAGAACATCTCGCTAAGGTTGGGTGGTCGTTACGACCTGCCGCCGACTACGCCCGGGGGCTTCCAGTCATACGGATCCGTCGAGGTGTTCACCGCCCAAGACTGGGGTCAGACCAACGGCACCAATGAGAGTTATGTCACGCAAAGCTCGCAGCCCGGGACGATTTTTAGTCAATCATCGCCGGTGCCACCTGGATCGACCCATGTGTTGTTGCTGTCGCTGGAGGGCAAAGGCGGCTACGCGCTCAGGCCGTCGGTATTGCTGATTGGTGGTGACAAGATCCTCGAGGCCCTACCGGATATCGACTTTGGTAAATCGATCATGTTTAATGAAATCTACGCTGGCGCCACGTACGGCGATAAGATTCTGGCGACCACGCTGCGCTTGTCCGATGTCTATGTGACGATGCATAAAGCGCCGCCAGCCGGACCGGTGTCCCTGTCCAACAGCGATGATCAGGTGTACAACAGCTTTGCTGGGTCGGCCCTGGCTGCGAACCTCGACGTGCTGCGCAACTGGGACGCCTACAGCCTTCAAGGCAAGGTTAACTATACTGCCTATCAGCCAAACAATGGCTACTACATGGGTGGGGACACCGCGCACACCAGGGTGGACGTGGTCGCGACCGACACGATGAAGCTTGGGTTGAAGCTCACGGCGGCTGCGTCCTATCAGATCTCGTCGCAGTACAATGCGGCAGTCCCTGACCCTAGCGGCGCTAAAGGCGCTCCTAGTGTCAAAGCCACCGCGTCGCAGGCAAACTCCTACAGCTTTCTCGGCCAGGCCGAGCTCAAACCCGTGGACTGGTGCTTTGGGATGGCGTCTTATCGCTACACCAGTTTTAGCTTTAGCGGCCTGGATCCAGCCTATTCGACGGCCTTTCAGCAGGCAAGCGCCGAAGTCAGTACGACCTTCACGCTGCAGATCGGCTTGGACAAAAAGTTCTAGGGCACTAGATTTTTTGCTCGGCCATTATTCAAAGTCTAAGCGCAGCTGCTCGACTTTCTGTTTAGTGGTGTCGAGCCTGGTGCGCATCGCCTTAATCAGGTGGTAGCCGCGTTCGATCTTACTCACCATCTCATCGAGGTCGACCTCTGGGGCGGCCACGTCGCGCACGATGGCCTCGACCTCGCCGAGCATGGCCTTGTAGGTGGCGGATTCGGCGGCTGGTTCGTGACCTTGGGGACCCTTTTTCTTAGATTCAGTCATCGGCTTCCTCTGCTTGGATGTCGGGTTGTATGTGGGTGACTTCAAGGCCTAGCCAGCCGTCCAAGAGGCGGGCTTTCAACGGTCCCCCAAGCACGGCTTGGGCGACTGACCGAACGCGACCAGTGGCATTGCTGAGTTGAGTCCAGCCCTGAGCCAGCCAGCCGCTGGGATCAAGGCGACCGAGCTGGCTCTCGAGCGCTAGGATCTGCGTCGCTTTGGCCGTCAAGGTGCGCTCGGTGCTGCGCTCGAGCTTGTTGCGCACCTCAGCGAGCTGACTGCTTAGACGGTTGACCTGCCCTTCGCCGTGGCGCGACAGGGCGTGGCTGCGCTGGACCAAAATCTGGTTGCGACTTTCTAGGCGCTCTAAACTACTGCGCTGGAGTTGATGAACCCGCTGTGACAGCAGGCTGGAACGCGCTTCAAGCGAAAGGGTGGCGGTCACGCTTAAGCGTTCGCCGACGCTAGCGAGGCGGCGCTGAAAGGCATCGACTTGGCCGTCGAGCGACTTGGCCAGCTCATGGGCCAAAGCGTCGATGCAGTCGCGCGTACCCTGGATCAGACTGATGACGTAGTCGGCGGCCGCGGTCGGGGTTTTTTGCCGCAGGTGGCACACCTCCTCGGCCACACAGACGTCGTCATGGTGACCGATCGCGGCGATGATCGGCACCTTGGCGCCGGCGATGGCGTAGGCGATTTCGGCGGCATCAAACCAGCGTAGATCAGCCGCGCTGCCGCCACCGCGGGTCAAGACGATGAGGTCGCAGCCGCGTGCTTGCAAGGCGGTCAGCGCCGCCACCACCTGCTTGGGGACCTGTTCACCCTGCATCACGCAGGAACAAAACAGTACCTCGCCGGGATAATTCAGGCTGTGCAACTGGTCGAGAAAGTCTGACTTTGCCCGTGAGGCATCGGCGCTGATCAAGCCAAGGCGCAGTGGAAAGCGCGGCATGTCGAGGCGCTTGTTGGCTTGATCCAGACCCTTGGCGCGCAGTTCCTTGAGCAGCTTCTCGCGGGCCAGGGCCAAGGCGCCTTTGGTGTAGCTGGGGTCGATGTCGGTCACCAGGAGTGAGACGCTGCCGCGATCTTTGTAGAGCTGTACCTGGCAAAGGCAGCGGATTTTCATCCCGTCCTGGAGGACGTCGCTGATGACGTCTGGGCCGCGCAGCGTCGCCACGCCCTTCAGCACGCCTTGCCAGATGATGGCACGCACCGTGATCGTGGCGTTGGCGTGACCTTCGCCGCGTCCCTCGGCGAGGTCGAAGAAGACCCCCGAAGCCTTGCGGCTGAGATTTTGCACCTCCCCGGTGACCCACAGAGCCTGGGGAAAGGCGATACTCATGGCCCGCTCAAGTCGCTCCATCAGCTGGCGGATGGTTAAGCTTGGGCTGGCCTGGTCCTGGATGGTACTCAGGCCGGTTGGGCCTGGGCTTATCTGTAGCTCGGTCGCAGCACCGTCCACCCCATCCACCCCGGGAACGGGTCCAGTGTAAAGACTCGGGGTGCTGGTCTGCATCGTCAGCGGCGGCCGACTCGGAAAGGCCGTCAGCGCCTCGGCAGCGCCGCCGGAGTCTAGGTTCCCGCCGCCACTTGCCGCACATAACTCAGCGATTTGTCTTAATGTTTCAGCCGAAATCGGCAGCCGCCAGTGCTTGTCGGCGCCGTTGAAGCGGGCACCCATCGCCTTTAATTGGTCGCGGTAGGGGTAAGTATTTCCCAAGACGATGAGGGCGCTGCCCTGTTCGCGGTAGTGAATGCTCAATGCGGCGCCTCGTTGCGGCGATGTTGGCTTGCGTTGCGTACCCTAACGGTCTTGGCCGGACTTCGTCAAGGACGGCAGATTTGGACTCTGCCCAAACCCGGCCGCTTGGCCCGGCGGGCAGCCCTTTTTACCTTCGGTCTTCCTCAACCTTTAACCGCAAACACGCCATCCAACACCAGCGACACGGTGAACCCCGAGCGCTTCAGGCGCTGGGCAACCTCGTTGGGCACATCCCGGTTGCTAGTCAATTTATTCGGCGAGCCGGTGTAGTGGAACAACACCCCCTTGCGCCGTAGCACTCGCGCCAGATGATCGTAGAAAACCTGCGAGTAAAGCTCTCCGGCGAGGGCAAAACGCGGTGGATCATGCAGCGCCGCGTCGAAGGAATTGCTGGCGATGGCAGCGATATCCACGGCGATATCGCCCTGGCGTAGCTCAAGCGGTGCCACCGCCTGGGGAGACCACGGATTGACTGAACGCAGCCAGATCACATTCGGGTTTTTTTCGGTGGAGGCGATGTGTTTAGCACCGCCTTTGACGCACCAGTCGGCGAAATAGCCGAGCCCGCCACAGGTGTCGAGAATCTGTTTACCCTTAGGGGCGATAAGTCCGACCTTGCGCTCCGCATCGGCGTAGGGACAGACGTGGGCCGTCGGCAGCATCTTGACGCCATCGATATGAAAGGTCGGCGGCCCCCAGGGGGTTGGGACTAACTTGATCAGGCCTTTATGAAAGCGTGAGACCACCTGAAAGGCGTCGTCGTGCCAATGGTAGATCGTGTGGTCCTTGCAGGTTTCCAGATAGGGGTAGGGAATTCCGGCGTGCGACCAAGTGTCCGCGGTGAGGGCGACCGTCGTCCGGGACTTGTCCAAATCCAGCGATAATTCGAGGGAATCTAGGCCGGCGTTGCGGGCGGACGCCAGGGCTTGATGCTCGCGAAGGGTGATTAATGGGGACATTAGTGTGGTCTGTTCTGTGCGGTTGGCCCTGCGGCAGTTCCTCGGCAGGCGACACCATAGTTTAGGCCCCCCCAGAAAGCAAAGCCACTTCAAGATCCGTGGTCAGGGCAGCCTTTGCTGCATAAATCCTGTCCTCCAACCTTCCCGCCCTCCCAGTTGGGCGGAATAAAGCCGCTGCCCAAAAACTGGGAGGCCGGGAAGGCCGGAGAGCAGGATTTAGGCGACAAGGCCCGCAAGGCATGTTAACCATATGATATAATTGACTTATAGTCAAACTAACCGGCCAGTAATTAGATTACTATGACTATACCAGACTAAAGTAGTCGTTATAGCTCAATATATTTTGTAGAATGCCGATAAGTGGTTCAGCACCTCGGAGGTTGTTCCTATGCGCGTTTCATTATCCGAAGCCAAAGCCAAACTTTCCGAATACATCCGCCTTGCGCAAGAACAGGGTGAGACCATCACGATCACCGTTGATCAGCGGCCAGCTGCGGAACTTCGTGCCGTTGCGAAGGTCTTTCGGCAGCTGTCGCCGTCCGAAATGGTCATGATCAACGCATTCTCTGACAGCATATGTCGAAAGACCGTTCAGCAAGAGTCGTTCGATGTGCTTGAGGTTTTGGAGGACATCCGGCGGTGAACTTCGTCCTCGATGCTTCGGTTTATATTGCACGGCATTCGCCCAAAGAGACTCACCACCAACGCGCCAAACAGCTGTGGCAGCTTGCTCCGACAGTTCCCTTTCACGTGCCGGAGATTTTCGCGCTTGAGGTCGTCGCGGCCTTTGCTCGACTTGGTCTTAGCAGCGATCTCATTGATGAACATCATGCGTTTATGATGGGAGCCAAGTTCATTGTCCATCCCGTCGATAAAGGCCTCGTCGATGGGGCTATGGTCGTGGCGCGTGATGGCCGAACTCGCTCGGCGGATGCCATCTACATGGCTCTCGCCATGCGACTACAAGCTGTCTTCCTCACTTTGGATCTCAAACTCAGGACTCATCTAGCGGATTCAACGAATATGGCGCTTCGCGATTTGAACATCCAATCCTGAAGCCTAGATTGTTTGCTTGTGGTCGACGAGCGCCCGAACCCGATGCGAAACATGGGCGAGTAGCCGCCAAGAAACTAGCATCTCAATGATGGTGACTTGGCCTTGAGCCGTCGCATCCATACACCTTGAACTTGCCGTTTTTCACGCGCAGTCGCAGCTTGTACGGCGCCGTCGGATCATTTTCATCGATGGACGGCGTAAAGCGGCAGCGCTGGCGCATGTCTTTGTTCGGCCATTTGGGGTAGATGGTCAGCTGGTGGATCTGATCGGCGGTGATATCAAATGCGGTGAACGGGGTTTCCGCCTGCACCAGGCCGTCGTCGATGTCGAAATTGGCAGTGACCTCTTCGGACACGATCTGGACAGTCGCCATCGGGGTCGCCGGATTGCGCGCCAAGACCACATCCTCCATATGGAAGGAGTCGCCGCTGAGACCCTCGATGGTGACAATATGCGCGACATAGCCGTCGCGGGCGATTTTCATCTGATGCCGGCCGGCTTTGAGTTGGAGCTTGATCGGGGTGTCCAGGTAGCCGCCATTGGCATAGCGTTCACTATCTAAACTCAGGCGAATGGTCGGCGGTTTGGTCGCCAACTGAATGGTCATCGGCGCCGAGCGAGCAGCGAATTTGAAGCGACTGACGCTCAAAATGCCGACTGCGCTCCAGACGCAGATGGTCATCCATATGAGAGGTTCACGATAAGGGTGGCGACCCATGGCGTTACCACCCCCTCATGAGCCGGTCACCGTGCACTTGCGTGCCTTGGTGTCGATGATGAGCTCGGTCGGCGTGCGCCAGGACAGCGACTTAGCCGCGAAGTGGCAGAAGAACTCTTTATCGTCGTCCGGCACGATCTGCATCTTGTAGGCTTTGTTTTGCAAGACGTCCGGCGCCACGGCCGTCGACTGGCCGGCGCCTATTTTGGCGACAAAGTAGCCGTCGTCAATGTCGAGCCTAGCACCCTTTTCCGTGGTTCTTAGCCGCACTTTTAGTGCCGCAAGGGGGGTTTTTTCCTTGAGGATGATGTCGTCTTTGATCTCCTTCTCGCCGTCTTCTAGGGTGAATTCGTAGCGTACGGGTGAGTACCCCTGGCGCGTGACCAGCAGCACATGGTCTCCGGGTGGGAGGGTCAGCCGCAGGGGGTTTTTCGACGAGGCGTGGACGTAGCGGCCGCGGTTCACGGGTTTGTTATCGACCATGACGCGAACGCGCGACGGTTGGGTGCGCAGGGTTAGCTGGGCTGGCTTACCGCTTTGGGCGAGGAAGTTCATGGCAACCTTGCCACCAAAGCCACCCACGACTGCAACCAGGATGAAAATCATCAGGGTCTTCGCAACCTGGTTGCCCTGTTGCTGCGGCCGCTTGAGCTTCACCGGTATCGGTGTTCTGAGGCGCTGCCCGGTCTGCTTAAACTGGACGGGGCGGGCTGCCGGCAACGACAGGGCGTTGCCGGGTAACGGCCGGGGATTGTTGGTTGGGGTGTGCGACCTTTGTCCGGCGAGCGACATCGGTGGCGCCTCGATCGTCTCGGCCGCCGGTATTTGAAGGGGGCTGCTCCTCGACTTGCGGCCTGGACGCAGGTTGGTTTCGGTAAGGGTCCGCTTGATTTCGGCGGCGGATTCGGTGCGCCGACTTTCCATCGTCTCTTTGAGAAACTTGCCAAGGTCATCCGGAGTAAAGTCTGGATGGCGGCGACTCATGTAGCGGCGCAGGTCTTTTTCAAAATCAGCGGCCGTGCGGTAGCGCTTTTTCGGGTCGCGAGCGAGGCCCTTTTTTAAGATGACGTCAAGCTCTTCATCGACATCGGTATTGACGGTGCGGATATCGACATCGATGCGGCAGTTTTTCACGCGCTGAATGGTGTCGACTTCGTTCTCGCCTTGGAACAGTCGGCGCATCGACAGCATTTCCCAGAGGACGATCGACAGCGCGAAGACATCGGTGCGACAGTCGACCGGCTTGGCGCTGATCTGCTCCGGGCTCATGTAGCTGTATTTGCCTTTGACGATGCCCGGGCGCGTCTCGGTCAGTTTGCTCTCGGCGTCGGCGATGCCGAAGTCGGTGACTTTAATCTCGCCTTCAAAGCTCACCAGGATGTTTTGTGGCGAAATATCACGGTGGACGATGCCTAATGCTTGTTGGGTGATCTCGTCGACCTTGGTGTGCGCGTAGTGCAAACCTCGGGCGGCTTCAGCGATGACAAAGCAGGACATCGGGATCGGTAACCGCCGCTTCGCTTGTTCGACGGCGTGCAGCAGGGTGCGTAGGTCGGCGCCGTCGACGTATTCCATGATGATCGCGTACGAGCCTTCAACCTCTTCAAATCCCTCGACGCGCACGATATTGGCATGCTGCAAACGCTTACAGATGTGCGCTTCATCGCGAAACATCTGGATGAATTCTTGGTCGTTGGTGTAGTGGGGAAGGATGCGTTTAATGGCGCAAAGGCGCTGAAAGCCGTCTTCGCCGATCTGCTTGCCGAGAAATATCTCAGCCATACCGCCACGGGCGATCTTCTTCGATAAAATGTAGCGCGGCTGGTCCGACATAGCATCCGTCATGGGGAGGAGAAAAAACCCTGACCTCTCTGACTATCGGCGGCTCGGCGCAAAAGTGAAGTTGACCATGCTCGGGTGGCCTGTTAATGTCTGGTGCTTTAGTCAAGGTTTTCTGGGGGTTATCTTTATCTCGCAGATGTTTGGTCCAGCCCGGTTCATCAGCGTCGAAGGGGGGGAAGGTACCGGTAAATCGGTCTTTACTTCTGGTTTCGCCAAAATGCTCCGCGCCCTCGGAACGACGGTCGTGACCACCCGAGAGCCAGGCGGAACCGCCGTCGCCGACCAGATCCGGGCCATCTTTGCCGCGCCGCCGCCAGGTGAAGCCTTGACCCCGACGACCGAGGCGCTGCTCGTCTCCGCCGCTCGGTCGCAGCACTTACATTATCTGATCAGGCCAGCGCTAGCGCGTGGCGACTGGGTGCTGTGCGATCGTTTCGCCGATTCCACGCGGGTCTATCAAGGCACCTTCGGCGGTGTGCCTGCGGCTGAGCTGGAGGCGCTGATCGCTTTTTCTACTGGCGGGCAAGCACCGGATCTCACCTTTATCCTCGACTGCCCGGTGGAGCTGGCCCTATCGCGGGTCAAGGAACGCGGCGTGGGCCATGCGACTGAGCCGGGTGTAGGCACGGTCGATCGCTATGATTTGGCGACAGCGGCGGTCCATGAGCGCATGCGTGCAGGCTATTTGCAGCTGCTGGCGGCCAATCCAGAACGCTGCATCCGCATCGACGCGGCGCAAAGTCCGGAGCAGATGCTGAGCGCCGCCAAGGCGGCATTGGAGGGGCGCTTTGGCAAGCACTGACGAGTTGCAGGTCATACCCGAGCCATGGTTGCAGCTGATTGGTTACGATCACCTGCTGAAGGCCTGGTCGGATTTGTATGCAGCTGGCAATATGCCGTCCGTCTTGCTGCTGACGGGGCGTCCCGGCATCGGCAAAAAGGGCTTGCTTGGGGCCTTGGCGGCGTTGCACCTGTGCACCACCAAGAGCGCCTGTGGTCACTGCGCTGGCTGCCAATGGCTCCTCGCGGGAGTCCATCCCGAGGTGTTGTGGCTGGACGGTAGTGCTGGTGCGCTGCGGATCGATGCCGCCGAGCAGTTGCAAGAACACCTCGAGCTCAATCCAGGAAGTGGGTCGAGTCACCGCCTGGTGGTCATGGTCGATGCCGATCAGATGAATAAATTTGCCGCCAATCGGCTGCTCAAAATCCTCGAGGAACCGCCACCGCGGGCGCGCATCCTGCTGAGCACCAGCCGCGTCGGCGCGATGTTGCCGACGGTGCTGTCGCGTTGTGTGCGCTGGCAGGTTACGCCGCCGCCCTTGGTCCTCAGCCGAGCCTGGTTGGCGCAGCGGATGGCCGAGGCAAAAGCAGCGCCGTGCAGCGACGACGAGCTCGATGCCTGTCTGCGTCAGGCCGGTCTGTCGCCTGGCTTGGCCTTGGCGATGCTGCGTTCAGGCCAAGTGGGGGGACGCGAAGAGTTTCGTGGACTTTTGTCCGCCACAACGGCGGTGCAAGTGTTAGAGTGGTCGCAGCAGCTCGTGCGCGCCAGTGGTTTGACGACGGCCGAGATGTTGCAGGAGTGGGATATCGCCATCAATCATAGCTACCGCCAGCGGCTTGGGCTGGTCCAGCCCACCGTGGGGACACGTCCCGCGACGAGTTTGAACCCGGTGCAGTTGGCGCAGCGACGCTCCCTTCTGAGTCAGGCTAGGAAGCTGGTGTGTGGAGCACAGGTGCCTTTAAACGCGCAACTTTTGACCGAGGCCCTCGCCTTTAGTGAGCGGCCCTGAAACGAGAAGCTTTGGATATGGACGGGATCAATATTGTAGGGGTGCAGTTTCGCCGGGCCGGGCGCATTTACGATTTTGCCGCTGGTGAATCCGACTTGCGCGTGGGCGACGATGTCGTCGTCGATACCGAACGCGGGCCAAGCCTGGCGCGGGTAGCCGTCATCCGCTTCGCCCAGGATGGGCGTGACGGCGCCAAGGATTTAAAACCGATCATCCGCCCAGCGACGACTAAAGACCTCGATGAGACCCGCAAATTGACCGCCGAAACCGCCGCTCGCTACGCCCGCGAGCGCTGCGAACGCCTCGGCCTTAAGATGTCGGTGCTGCAAGCCGAGGTGCAATTCGGCGGTAGCAAGGTCATCGTCTATTTCTCGGCGCCAGGCCGCGTGGATTTTCGCGAGCTGGTTAAAGAGCTAGCGTCCGGACTCAAAGCCCGCGTCGAGCTGAAGCAGGTCGGGTCGCGTGACGAGGCCAAGCTGGTCGGGGGTCTTGGCATCTGCGGCCGTGAGTTTTGTTGCTCGAGCTTTTTGCGGGAATTTGTCCCGGTGTCGATCAAGATGGCCAAAAACCAAAACCTCGCCCTCAATCCGAGCAAGGTGTCTGGTGGCTGCGGTCGCCTACTGTGCTGCTTGACCTATGAGAACGATCTCTACAGCGAGCTACGCCGTCTGTTGCCACCGCGTGGCACGCGGGTTCGCGCGCTTGAAGACGGCGTCATCGGCGACGTCATCAAAGGCGACATCCTCAATCAGGTCGTGCTGATCGAGACGGCCGAAGGCCGCCAGTTGACGGTTCCGGTGGCGCAGCTCGAGGTGATCAAACCAGGCGAAGACGAGCCCGCGACCAACGACGACGCCGACAACTGGGGCGAAGACCTTGATTTTAAAGCCTTGGCCTCACTCAGCGACGAGGCACCAGCGAAGGCGCCGCCGTCTGCAGGCGCTCGCCATGGCCGTGGTCCTGAGGGTGGTGACCGTGAGCGTCGGCCTAACTCGCCCCGGCCGGACAAACGCGGCGGTCCTAAGCCGCCACATGAGGGCGGCGGCGGGAGAAAGCCTCGCGGTCCGCGCTAAACAAATAAGCGCAGTACATGGTTTAAGGTGCTGCCTTACACTCTAAACGCGTACAAACGCCAGGATTTTGTGTGGATTCGCCTGGGGCAGAGTCAAGCTGCTCCCGTTTAGCGATGCGCTCTTGGTGCCTGCGGGGAGCGTGGCTTGGCAGACCAGGACAGAAAATTCCGCAGTTGGCGTGCTTCGCGGTGTCATCGCTAGAGTCGCAGCGTCGACGCTCAGCGACGGGCAGGTCGAAGCCGTCGTTAGGACTTTGACCAAAACTGCACCTTCGGGTCCGAGCTGGACCCAGGGGGGTGGTAAAGCGTTTGCCGGTTGCTGCTGGATGGATTCAGGTGCCGAACTGTTGTCAAAGTTGTTGGATTTTGCGTCTGAACCAATGGTCCTACAGCCGAAGGACGCAGGGACGCAGAGAGACAAGGCTACAGCGGCGCGCGGTAGGATCATGGGCTTGCACTCGCAACAGGTGAGAAGGTGGCATTCATGATTTCTTAACACGGTGACATGGTTGCTCGACTCGGTCAACAAAAGGGAAGGACTTGCGCTGCGCCTGGATCGTTCAAAACAGTCGCAGTAGGTCTTGCTGTGTCTCCTTCAGGCGTTCGGCAACAAACTTGATAAACGGCTGGTCGTTGGTGTGCGCCTTCTCAAGCAGACCGATGTAGTCGCTGCGGAGGACGGGCGGGATGATAGCGATCGTATAACCTCTCCGCATCAGGCACAGATTCATCAGTAGCCGCGCCACGCGGCCGTTGCCGTCGACAAAGGGATGGATAAAAACAAATCTTTTGTGCGCCTGCGCTGCGAAGGTCGCCGGGTGAAGTTGATGTTCGTGAGCCTGTAACCAGTCGATGAACTCCGCCATCTGGCTTTTGATCTTAGCTGGGGCGGCGGTTGGATGCTTTGAGCCGCTGATGATCACCTGTTCGGTGCGATAGACGCCGGCATGAAGGCCGTCCAACTGTTCGTAGAACAGTTTGTGCACCGCCAATAGGTCCTGCTCTGTGACCGCAGGGGTGTTTAGCAGAGAATAGATGTGATCGTATGCCCGGGCATGACCTGTGGCTTCATAGATCTCGCGGAGCGGTTTGCCGCCGACGGTGAGGCCGTCTTCGAGCACTACTTTAGTCTCCGACTCGGTCAGCGAATTCCCTTCAAGGGCATTGCTCGAATAAGTGAGGCCGATTTTGTAATAGGCCTTGATTTGCTGGAGGTGAGGTCCGGCAAATGGCCGCAGTTTATCGATTTCAGCTTTTAGTCGGTCGATCTCGTCAAATATCATCGCATGACCCGCTGTTCGGCAAATATTTTTAGATTCCGTATTCTGGCCCCTGGCAATGGATCATCATCAGTCTTGTTTGGTAAAACGGGCCTGCATCTCAAAGGCAGCGATCTTCTGCGTAACGAACGCATCGATGGCTTCTTTGATGGTGGCTTGGCGGTTAATGCCGATGCGCGCTGCTACAGCATCCAGCGCCTCGAGCATTTGCGGGGTGAAGTCGACATTTACCCGTGCAATGTGCCTGACGTCGTCGGCGGACGTGTGACGTCTACCGGGAGCGCCAGCACGAGGAGGCATCATCCGGCCATTGCCCTTGATGACCCCCTCCATGCTTTCGCCTCTTGCCTCCATGGCCAAGATCTCTTCGTTACTTTTGTCCGTCATATCGTTTCCTTTCACTTGGCGAAGCCTTCCAGAAAGTCGCTAAATAGCTGTATTCATTTCCGCTTATGTCGGTTCTGTCCTCGCAAGCAACCGTCACGAGATCGCCTGTGCTGGCAAACCCGACCACCCGGTATTGATTGGCATAACTGTCACTTTCTTCTTGATAATACGCTTGGTTGAAGACCTGCTCGACCTCCGAGAAGCCGAATCCGTACTGGGCTCGCTTCTCTGCATCCTTCTTATCGTCCCAATCGTACAAAACTTGAGCCCCTAGAGCATTTATTCAATAAAATAGTATATACGATATATGATTTTATCAAGATACGCATCTTTTATTGGCCTGATCGAGGCCATTCTGGCGCCTGCCGCAACCCTCTACACTTTGACAATCATTGACTTTTGATATATACGCTTAGTCCTTATTATGATGATTATTAATCTGGATATCATCTATGCCCGCTCACCCTTCGACTACTGCTGCTGCGGCAACCGCCGTACCGTCCTTTCTCAGCCTTGCTCCGGATGCCCT
>Ga0315278_10000272_pt1 | contig 46871 bp, 64 predicted proteins | sample YL17G06_0_MG_FD_203880 | JGI IMG/M metagenome (GOLD analysis project Ga0315278, IMG submission 203880) | Sediment microbial communities from Yellowstone Lake, YNP, Wyoming, USA - YL17G06_0 | ecosystem: Environmental > Aquatic > Freshwater > Lake > Sediment | place: USA: Wyoming | collected... | reverse complement strand
TTTTGGATCTCCCCGGTTAATTAAAAAAATAATTTTTTAAAAAACAGTACCCCCCCCCCCCCCCCTACTATTCTATTGTGCACTTTTGTTTGTTGTTCGCTGCATATACAATACAATGATGTACAAAATAAAAATTTTTATTTTCAAAAAGGGGGGGAGGGGGGGTAGGGGGGGTGGGGGGGGTATTGGTCCCCCCATCACGCATTAGTGTATTGTATTAGTAGACTGATTCAAATGCAGGCATCTCCCGTTCGTGCACAAGGCATCTCGATTGTGAAGTCTAGGCATCTGACCAGGCACCTAACTAGGCAACCATCTAGGCATCTTACTCGGCATCTCTCTAGGCATGTGACTAGGCATCTAACAAGGCACCTTGCTAGGCATCTGCCAGTTCCGATCATGCTAGCATGTTTAAGACTTGCTAGCAAACATTTATCACCTGCTACCTCCACCATACTGTATGGCAATAAAGAACCCACCCCAAAGAGGAAGGTCGAATCGCAGGATGGACTTAAGGTTTGAAGCACAGCCCCCGGGTATGCGGGTTGGTCCCGGTGGTATATACTGGGAGACAAGAGCAAACCGTTCTGACAAAAATCGGGATAGGAGATTATAGGTATCACTCCGGTTTGGGAAAGACATTGTATAGTGTCTTACTCCCGGCCCATCTCTTTGCCCTATCCTTATCCATACCAGATTGCATTAGTGCTTCTATGATATCCTGTTTTGAAGCACCGTTGCTAATCAGTGGTTGAAGGACACTTGCATACCCGAACATCGCTTCCTCCATTGCAAGAACCGCACCATTCTTTCTGGGAGTCTTTCTAATAGGTTCGCCATTCAACGTCTGCTCATCCGGGTTCATCCTTGTATTAGTAGCAGCGTTCTTATTTGCCCTTCTCTTTGCCTGATAGAAGTCTACCAAGTCCTGCGGGGGCTTCGGTACTCTGAACAACACATACTTAGTCCGATCCATGTGTAGGTACGGTTGGATGATCTTCCCTTCACGAAATAGGGTTTGTGGCTTGAACATCTTGATGGTGGTGAAACCATGCTCGAAGAACTGCTGGTCCATCTCTGCATAGTGCGAGACAAGGGAACGGGGTACTTTGTCTAATAGGAACTGGTTTGGTACACTGAACACTTGGATGGTTGCATCGGTCCTGTTAATCTGGAACACATCGTTCTTGTCCTTGTTATCTTTGTCCTGCCAGTTCCTAGCACCCCAACCGATTCCGATATCATCATAATTTTTTACTTGGTACTTATCCTGGATAGCCATGAGTGCGTTTGCTTCAGACTCCAGGATAACCGCCATGTTGGTTAATGGATTATAATAGTCCTGCCAAGTTCCACCAATGCGTTCTGCAATCTCGCATCCTGCGAAGTAGCATAATGACTGGGCGCAAAGGGATTTCCCCCTGCCTTTGTTCCCAACCATGAGTAAGGAAATATCCTGATCGAACTTGCCAAGGATTTCATCAACAAAATGTTCAATGAGATAATCGAACTTGTGTGATTCTCCGGTTGGTTGATACTTAAGACCGCGGGTGAAAGAGAACCATCTGTCCTCTATTGGTGCTCGCTGCTCTGCCTTCTTCTTTAGTTGATAATACCAATCGGTATCTTCAGAGATGAGAGGTTGAACGTCCATTATATCTCCAGTGTTTCTTCTGGTAACGGGAATGCGTTGGTTCGCTTGAAGTATGCCTTATCCATGTTCACCAGTTCCCCAACCTTCAAGGTATGGGCAAGCCCCCTGAACTGATCCACATAAGATGTCAGGTTCCCCATTGTGATAGCACAGACTCGCATGATCTCGTCTGCCTTCTGATCCACTGTCATTTGAGAGGATGGGATTGCATTGATGTAGTCAAGCGCAGCATGAAATAGAATCTCCTGTTGTCGGCGTAAGTCGTCGTGTGCTATCAGGGAGATGCTGAACATCACCGCCATTACAATATCACGGGTGTTCTGGTTATTGTTGTTACGGCGAATTAAATCAAAGACGGTGCTGTTCGCACTCATCCATTGGAATAGATATTCGTCCTTGGCAGAACCTTGTGGACGATTGAGATCAAACATCCTTGGTTCTCCGGACCCAGTGTTACCGGAAGATGGCATACCCATTATTCACCATCCCCCTTTTCTTCCTGCTTCTCCTGCAATCCCCTGAAGTATGCCAACCAGATATTAGATGCTGCCCAAAGCCCTACAATCACGCCTACCACGAGCCATATAATCGGATCGGGACAGGGTAGTGGGGTATTGAAGCATCCTTCTTTAATAGCGAGTTCTGAAATTTGTTCGATTTAAATCACCTGCTCGGTAATGATATAACTCCTTGTTCTGATAGCACTTTCTTATAGGACATGAATACGGAGAATCCTAGTTCCAATCTTGCTAGCATCTTTGAATCGTTATCGCGTTGGGGTTTCTCCTTTATCCAGATGTTCGCTTTATCCACCGCTTCTTTAGAGGAACGCATTTGAGGCAAGTCGCTGGTGAGGATTAGGAGCAATGAAAACTCGCTGAAGAATCGTTCATATAAATCAATCAGCGCAACCCCGCGTTCGGTTTGATTATAGATTTGGATATTCCTCGCTGCGGTTGCTGTGAAGATGAAGGTGCGTTCTATTTCCTCGTTAAGACGTTTGCGCTCTTGGAGATTTGCAGAGGATGATTCCATTCAGAGCCACCCTTTATTCTTCTTATCATAATATTTCGCTACCACATCAACCAGATACAACCCATCGTAACAGATAGTGACAAGCAACGCAGCAACCATGATTAATCTCGCAAAGAGCATCATCACATAAATCCCAGACTGTGCTTCGGGTAATGCAGATTCCGATAGATCAAACGATAATTGCGCGAGGTTGTACAGTATCACGTATGATATCGAAGATAACCACACGACGAGGTTGATAGTAAAAAGGGATATTTCTTTATTTGATATCTTGAAGTACATCACGCACCCCCTTTAAACGCCATGCTTGCGATATACACGCTAACCCCAATCGCACCGATGAGGGCAACCAATCCAATGATATACATCCATGTTTCAATCTGCCCTTTGATATCTTCCATCATCTTTGTATAGTAGAGCATCAGGACATGCCCTAGGTGCTGCGAGGAATAGGCAACGGAGTTATACTTGAATGCCTCGTCGCCGGCTAGCAACCCGCCCATGATGGGAAGAACGGAAATATCCTGACGGGCTTTAGCGATGAGTTGCTTTGTGGTTTCGATTTCGAGATCCTGCTCTACCATACCAAGGTGTCTGGGTACAACTGTTCCATCAAGTTCTGTATACTGTTCTATCCAGTCCTCGAATCTACGGGTGTACACCATCTTCGGAACCATTGAACCATCGTTTGCTTTTACCGTGATAGTGTTACCGTCAATATCCTTTGCTTCGGATAGTTCAAAGTATTTATTGAGTTTGATTGCAACGTTCCGATCAAGGAAATGCTCTGGATCGCTGACGAGTTCAACAAACTCCTTTACAGATAAGAAGTTCAACTCCCTGCACTTCTCTTTGAAATACTTATTAATCGTTGCAAACGCAGCATGGTTGTTGACACTCTGCGGCATGAAGTTGTAGAAGGAATACAGATACAGATCCAACCCCCCTTTCAATCTCATTGGTCTGGCGTTTGAATCCAGCATTGATGGGTCAACCTTGATACCAGATTCCTCATCCTTAAGCACGACATCCTTTGGTGATGCTTTTTCTGCTAATGCGAAATCGGCAATGCCACTTCCAAGTTCAGAGTCTAGGTATACAGCGAGTCCGTTCTGTCGCGCTTTTGCGAATAGGAATCCTTCGCTTCCATACCGCAAGTAACCAGTTATCGTCAGGATAAGAATTGCAATAACTACCATTATCGAAATGACAATGATGACAATTATCCATAGCGATATCGTAAGCCCAAATGAAAGAATCCCCTTGAGCATGTACATCGCTATGGAAGTGGCAAGGATGATGATACCCCCGATGATTAGATATTTGAAGTTGATTGGTCCGGATAAGTCTGCGAGTCCCATCAGTATCTCCCCTGTTGCTGTCTCTGTTGCCCCTGCTGTGGTTGCTGCCCCATGTTCATAATACCGGATGGGGCATTATCCCTCCTATCTTCAGTCACCGTAGAATTATATTCCTGACGGAGCAACTGGTCCCTCTCCTTTGCGTTCTTACTCCTGCTTACGAAATCAACAAACGTCTGTCGGATATTCTCTCTGAATGTGAGAAACGCAGGATTTGAGATATCACTTTCGTGGCACTCTGATACCATGAGATTCAGGGATATATCAAAATCAATCATACGGATTTTCAGGTTCTCATTCCTGGCAAGAATCGCATTCCTGTCAAACCCAGATGTCAGAATCTTATGGAATGCATTCACGCATTGCTGCGAGAAATCGGTGTTGATGATTTCGATGTAGAACCGTCGCGCGGATTCCGATTCGATGAGGGTACTCAAGAACCGGTAATGCTCTGCTGAATACTCCCTGCTACCAGCCCGGGACATCTCCGGGATATACTGCTCATTGCTTTCCAAGAGGGATCACCGGTTCATACTTATCAGCAATGTCAAGAAGATCCTCAACAACTTCATCCCACGATTGCTTGCGATACTTCAATCTCCCTTCAAGGCGATTGTAAGTCCTACCTTTTGGCTTTTCTGCTGTGGGTTTTCCTACAGTTAATGCAACCGTCGTCCACCCACGTTTGTACATATCCATGATTATGATATAACTTTATATGTGGATATAAGTTTCTATTAAAAATAAGGTGTGTGATTGTGGATGATGGACTGCGGTAACGCAGGTATGAGAGACTAGGATGTGGTTGGATTTAATAGTTCTGGTGGGATCTGTTTTCCGTGTTTGGTATGTATTAATTAAGAAGAGTTGGGGAGTTTACCAGTTCCCCACTGGAATTTGTTTGTATTACAAAAAGGAAGGCGTTATGCCATTCCTTTCAGATAATACATTGCGATCGCAATACTTATGATCAAAACGACCACGCCGAGGATCTGGATGTTGGTCGTCCAGGTCGTCACTCCATCAGGGAGATCGGTGTTGTGAGTCTTGTTCCATTCTGAAGTTGCTGCCATTGCGGGCTGTGCCTGCTCAATGCTACCGGCAATAGTCGGAGCAAAGATAATTAAGATAACGAAGATAAGAAGTCCCGTGGCCACTGACAGCACTGGTGCCATCATTCCGCCGCCGGAACCCATACCCCCGCCTTCTCCACCTCTACGTGCCATAAAAGATACCTGTCCCGAAGGGTTGAACCCTCCTACCTAAACAGTGTGTCGGTGATAGTATATAAAGTAATGCACATAGTTTATATATAATGTTATAATGGGTTATATTAGAATATATTATAATCCAGAAAAAGGTTTATTATGTTCATTGAGATTTCATTAATTTGAATGCCATGATAATAGCAGCGATAATCAGCACAGCACCGATTATGTAGATCCATGCAGATGTCGTTTCGTGCGATGTTATTGTTTCTGCTTCATGGGTGCTATTGCCTTCAATGCTTGCAGACTGGAACATTGCAGCAGAAAAGATTGTTCCCATTGAAATCAACGCTATGATTCCAACCAGCAGCATTACCTCAAAAATCTTCGGTGTCATTCGTAACCATCCTCTTCATTATTGAAAGATGTTTGTGCTTTCTTATCTCCTAGCGATTTTGATATAACCCCATACGCCATGAAGAGGGTGTATCCGAACATGACGGTGCTTACCAGTTGAAGGAAGTACCCTATAGATGGGCTTGATACCATTGTGGTAATTCCACCTATCACATCGTATACAACATCGGTACTGATCACACTTGCAAGGAACGCTGCCAGCAATGCCGATAGGAACGCTGTTACGATATTCGCATATAATTGGTTCTTGTGATCAATCACCGAATAGATGATGAGTAATAACATTACTGCTATCAGCAAATTAAAAGTTGATAATGGTATCATGGTAAACCTTCCTCTTCTTCCTGTCTGCGTTTCCTGATATATAAGATTGCTCCGATGAGTCCGCCGCCTATCCCGAATACTGCACCGAGAGCAGCACCGGAATCAGATCCCCCGCCACCAGATACAATGGTATCAGCACCGCAGGTATAGTAACTGACATTGCCTTCAGATTCGTTGATGATCTCCATCCCCCAGAATGTAGCACCGGAACCGAGAACCCAACTGGTGCTGTTATGAGCAATGGTTACATTCGTCATGTTAACGAATGAACAGTATGGTTTTGGCGTCGGTGTTGGAGTCGGGGGCAGACATTCATTTACGGTTATGTAATTCGTCTTGTTTTCCCAATCGAATCCATCCGCATTTGTCGCTCGCATGTTTACCGTGAATGTACCTAGAGTATAGTATGCATTCGATGGACTCTGTAGGATTGATGTATTCCCATCCCCAAATTCCCAAAGCCATGATAACGGGGTGTTGGTTGACAAGTCAGTGAATGTAACTGTACCATTCAGACAGACGCTTGTATCATCTGCTGCGAACGCTGCAACTGGTGGTAATAGAGGTGCCACGTATACACTGACATTAACGTATGGATTTGCAGGAGTAACGTTGCTTCCATAGAGGTTAGTGGCATTTAGTTTTATGGTGAAGTTTCCGGCATTGAATATTTTAAGCGGGTTTGTTAATGTGCTGAACTGGATGATGGTATCGTTACCTGTTTTATCCTGGAAGAACCACCCCCAACCGGTAGGGGTGTGGGTACTTGTATCGGTAAATTGAACCGATAGTGGTTCCATTCCTTCGTGTGGGATATAAGTAAATGCTGCCCCGGGCGTGCAATCTGATACCGTAATATACCCGGTCTTATTTTCCCAATCATTACCATCAGCATTTGTAGCCTGTAATTTTACATCCCATGCCCCAACGGTATCAAAGGTGTTGGTAACGGGGTTTTGCAAGTGGCTATCTACACCGGCATTTCCAAACAACCAGAACCATGAAGTAGGAGTGTTGGTGCTCTCATCAGTAAACTGAACATAATCTCGGAACTCTGTACCCATGCAGACGGCAGTTGTGTTTGCCGAAAATGCTGCCACCGGTGGGGTTGGTATTTTACTCACATTTATCCATGTCAATTGTGTGCTGATGTTAGACCCGTAAGCATTCGATGATGTTAAATTCACAGACCAGTTTCCTATCCAGAAACTTGCTATGGGATTCTGATGTGTCGTGTTAAATTGCGTCCATGTCGGATGGGTAAGATTGTTTCTACCCCATTGCCAGCCAGTGGGAGTATTCGTTGATGTGTCCGTGAAGGTCACACTTTTAGGGGTTGTTCCTTCGGTTGTTCCAGTCGGAGTGAATGATGCCACTGGAGCAACACCGCATGCACCAGTTGTTGCAGATAGGTTTTGCCAGTGGGTTTTATTCATATTTCCAGTTATATCCACTGTCGAACTATTGAACGAATATGCTGTGCTTTCAGTAAGTCCAGTCCAGTTAGTGAACGTCGTAGAGTTTGTATAATTGGCCCAGAAGGTATTTCCTCGCATTACGTAGGTGTGGTTAAAATCTGCTGTTGTTGGATTTGTCCATGTATAGTTGATTGATGAGCAGGTTTGGGTACTGGCAAGATTACTGATTGCATTGGGTGGCGTTCCATCATTCACAGTAATGTACGCAATCTTAGTCGTAGAGTTCATCACGCTGGTATTCTGCCATATCGTCTCATTAAGGGACACCGTGTACAACCCCGGATTCGCATAGACATGTACTGGGTTTTGTGTAGTCCAGTTCGTGTGCTCGCCATCTCCAAAGTCCCAGTCCCACCGGTTCGGGTATCCAATGGTAGTATCCGTGAACGTAACTGTAAGCGGGGCATTCCCGGTTGTAACATCTGCGGTAAAGTCCGGTGCGAAGTCCCATTCAACATACGTCAATACCGTTTCGATAAAGTTATGAATCGGGTAGGATGTTCCGGTTGTCTGGTTGATTACAACACCGTAACCAAAGAAACTTGATGATGATGTTCCAGCAGGCGTGTAATTATAGTATAGCATCTCGGTATCAAGGAAACTTGACCGGGTTGTATCCGGTGAGAAACCTCCTGCACGAGACACATTAAATTCCAGATATCCAAGGTCGTTCCTGATATCCGATGATACGAGGGTAGTATCTCCCCAGACGGTTTTGTTTAAGTAAACGTTCTTTACTAACAAATGCTCTTGGTCAAAGGTCATACTACCGACGATATACGAAACCGCATTCACGTTCTGGATTTGAATCGTTCTGTTCCGAACACCACCGTTGGTCTGATTTGTTATACTCGCGGTGCTAACAGGGTCGGTTTTGAACCGGAGTGTTGACAGGGGATTGGTATCTGGATTTGTCTGCCCATTGCGATATGCTTCCGTCGGTGGTGTGAAATTCGCATACCATCGCACAACATCCGAACCCCTTGCCTCGTCGGTATATCCAATGAAACTGTTGGAAACACTGCCGGTATCCTGCCTCCCAATCCTATACGGGTTTGAAGTGTCGTAACTCCCGATCATTGCCTTTGACGTTGTGTAATTACCATTCAGGTAAATGAACACCGTACCATTCGTGTATCGCTGTATGGCAACGTGCGTCCATGTATTCAACGGGATTGTAAACGCATCAGTGGAATTGACGGCAGAATCTCCCATGAAGAAACGCCAGTCGTTTGAAGTTGCTGATGCACTACCGTGATACAATCCCCAACCTTGCGACAGGAATTTGTTTGTCTTGGATTGCCATAGTTGGTTCCCTGCTCCGGTTGATGTCGGATACATCCACCCTTCTAATGTGAATGCACTATTACCAAACCAGTTCCTCGTAGAGTTTGGAGTTGAGATATAACTTCCAGCAGTGTTTGTAAGCAGCGATGCATTCCCGAACTTTAGTTGCGCCGACGAGGTTGTTGCACCGCTACTGGAGATTGCAGAACCTATTTCATCAATGAACGTTGTTCCACCGTTTGCACCATCGAAGTGACTCCATGCGCCAACGTTGGGGAGATCCGATTGCAGATTTATGTAATCGGTTTTGTTCTCCCAATCATACTCTCCGTAGGAATTGGTTACTTTCAGTGAGACGTTGTAGTACCTTGAAACATCGTAGATGTAGATTGGATTCTGCAATGTCGATGTTCCACCATCTCCGAAGTCCCAATACCATGATACCGGGGAACCTGTGGATAAATCCGTGAATGCAACGTGCATACCGTAGGTAATTCCAACAGTTGCGTTTACGGAGAATGCTGATACGGGAACTGGGTTGGTAACATTCACCCACGATACCTGAGTACTGATATTGGAACCGTAAGTATTACTCGCCGTTAAGTTTACACTCCAGTTACCGGCAACAAACGTTTGTGAAGCATTGCGGGTAGTATTGAATTGTTCCCATGTTGCATGAGTGAGGTTGTTTCTTCCCCAGTACCAAGCAGTCGGGGTATTGGTTGATGTGTCGTTGAACTGGACAAATAATGGCGCTGTGCCGGTGGTTGTGCCGAGTGGGGTGAAGGATGATACCGGCGCTATGCAAGTGTTTGTGGTTGCGCTGATGTTCATCCAATGCGTTCTATTCATATTCCCTGCTAAATCAACGGTACTTGTATTGAAGGAATAGACGGTGCTCTGACTTAATCCAGTGAAATTATTAAATGTCGTAGTGTTTGTCAGATTACCAAACCATGAACCCTGCCAGATAGAATAAGTGTGATTAAAATCGGCTGTCGTGGGATTTGTCCACGTTACATTTATGCTGCTGCATGTCTGAGTTGATGCAAGGTTGCTGATGGCATCGGGCGGGGTGGTGTCGCCACCCCCACCCGCAGTATAAGTGATTGTAATAAATGCATCATTTGTTCCGTCGTCCATACCCGAAATATAAAACCCAGTCAATACGCTGCTTCCCCATGTCAGATTAACTGCATCGGCATCGGCTCTATGAGTTAAGATATACGAGAACCATCCCGTTTTTGAAATATACCCAGTATTAAGAGTGAAATTATTTAAAGCGGTTGTACTCCAACTGGCGTAAGATATATCCGTTGCTTTTTTGGTAAATGTTGTACCATCAAAATCTCCTGCCACATAATCCATAGGGTTTGCTGGTGTGAAATCAATTAAAGATGCTGAAAATTCCCCCTGTGCATTGCTTTTACTTGATGATTTCACCGTTAAAATTGCATCTGTGATTGTATCCCCAGAAACCAATCCCATCGCAGACCCATTAAAAGACAGTCCTGCTCGACGGGTATATGTCATTTTTGGGTTAGTGGTTGACCCTAACGTTGACCCATATAGTGTAGCCCCCCCATCAACAACCAACTCTCCAGCACCTAAACGAATAACTAAAAAATTGGCGTCTGTGGTTTGTGCCATATACCCGTCGTGGTCTACAAATTTGATGAGGGTATCGGCAGATACCGGGATAATCAGAATCAATAACAATACAGCAACAAGAATCCACTTCATGCTTTCGTACCTATCACTGGTGTTCCTATGGGTTGATTGTCAACATACTGCTGAAGGATTTGTTCAACCGCCAATTTAGGATCTTCTTTGAGCGTGGTAGTTACAACGTCTGTTTTATCATCGTAAACTTCAGATATGCTTGCAACTATTGGAGGGGGTGAGATCCACACTGGAGAATTGGTTTTCACGGTTTTTGAATCCCTGTACGCTTCGATCCAATACCCACAAATCCCCATTTTCTCATCGCACCTGAACTTAACAATCTTAAACTCGGTTATACTTTCAGCAGGTTTCTCCACATCATACGGGAATGTAACCGCTTTCATTCTCGTATCAGTTGCGGTTTTAAATATCTCCGCTTCTGTCACCGATGGTGCTTTTGTGGCGAGAGAATCTTTAATTGGGGTTGCGCCTTGCCAGACTGTTATGAAAGTGGTGGTATCGGATATCGTCGGTGTCGGTGTTACCGTAGGTGTCGGAGTTGGTGTCTGCGTTTCAACTACCCCAGTAACTACTATCCTCGTGGCATCGACAGAAGATTCGCCTTTTTCATTTGATACTGTAAGTTGTAGGGTATACTCCCCCGCCCTATCATACGTATATTCTCCGCGTTGTTTATCGAATGCATCCTCGTTACCAAATTCCCAGAGCCACGATACCGTAGTTGCATCCCCGGAATCTTCAGAGAATCTTACCGTAAACGGTGCGGTTCCTTCTGTCCTTTCGATGTTCATTACTATCTTCGGGGGTGCTGCAAGCACCGGCGCAACCACCAGCGCGATAAGGAGCAGGAGTAGGATGGCGCGTTTCGATGTAATAGTCAACGTCATTTCCCGTACCTCCACAGCCCTAGAATAACAGTTACGATAGATAGCACTATGAACACCACACCCAACCATTGCCATTGTGTCCCAATATATGCAAAGACGTATAACCCAAAGAAGACCCCACAAATTCCCACTGGGACAATATCAGAGAACGCCACCCACATCATCATAAACGGGATGATGAACAATACCAACCATGCCATCTGTCCCATGAAATCTGGATAGACTTGCACAACCGATTGCACCACCAGCCCCCAGTTCGGTGCACCAACGGTTTCGTTGGAATATCCACCCCATTGCTCGGTAAAGTTCTCAAACCTGTCAATACTGATATTCGCTATCACATTCGATGCATTTGATGTTATCCTTGCCGCGAGTGTCATTCCTGTGACCTCCCTGTCCACATCTCAATTACCCAGAACGCAGCGACAACCCCTAGTGGTGAGATGAGCATCCCAATCATCCCAAGGGGCACACCCATTGATGCCAGCAACGGACCGAGTGTGAACACCGCGAGCAACCCCCCAGTGATCGAAGTTCCTATAATATACAATTGATCTGTCAGAGACATTCCGGTACTCTTCGATGTCTCTGTCAATGCCGTATTAAGTTGCTGCGATTGCCCGATGTCGCTTTGCGCACCACTTTCTGCAAGTCGCACCGTGTAAAATTCGGCATCGTTAATATACGTCACGGTTGCGCCGAAGATAAACACGAATAAAATTATTGCATAGATTACATTCGCCATTATAACCCCCTCTTGATTCTCATAAGTACATTCGCCAAAACACCCGCTATGAACATGAATGTTATAACAGCGATAAATGTTTCCTCTGGGACTCCGCGATCAAACAGCGATTGGAACCAATGCATTGTGTACATTATCCAACCTTCTATAGATACAATGATAATGAGATTCCTTCCATGTGCAGCCCCACCCAGCATCATTGTGAACAGCATAATCCCCAATGCAACAATTAGTGTGATGTCGCTGCCAAAGCCAAGGAACTGCACAGGAACGCTGTTGAATGAGTATGGATAGGAGCGAACAATGTTCCCGAAATCAGAATGGGTGATATTCGCGTCAATGTATCCGGATACCTGCTGGATGTGGACTATTACCGTGCTATTCGTGAAACTACTTCCTGTAACAGGCCACGTTGCCATAGTGGTTGGACCTACCCACGCGGTATCACTCTTTTGCCTTACGGTAATCGTTCCACCGGTTGTATGCCCGGTACTATCATAGTAAGTAAAGTTCAGGAATGCGTGGGATGAATTATAGAGCGTGCTGGATACCGTGATGTTGATTGCTGATATCTCATCTACGCCTTTACGATAGAACGGGCTGGTTGCTGATGTTGCGGTTACAATGTAATCGTCGTCTTGCGGGACGAGAATCATCGGTGAGATCGTGTACCCAACTTTGGTAAAGGTGATGTTGTACTTCGCTGTAGGGATAACGTAGAAGGTAGCACGCCCGAGCGAATCGGTGGTTTGATACATATGCGCGGTGTTGATCGGGACTTCGTTAAGAGGAACGCCGATTAGTTGCGATATCCAGTCCCAATCGCCGGAACTGGTGCTGATACCGGTTACGTTGATTCCAACCTCTGCCAACGGTTGCCCGAACATGCTACCGTCTTTGACATGGAATGTAACGTACTTCGGGTATGCTTGAGGTTGGACGCCGGGAATTTCTACCGCTTCTGATAGTTCAACGGTTTCGGTTCTGTCAGAGTCGATGATGTAGGATACGGTTCTTCCGGTGTAACCAGTCGATGTAAGATAGAAAATAACCGAACTGTACGGATACGATTCTGTGAATACCCCCGTTGTTGTAGTCTGGTTATGTCCTGCGGAATCTGTTACGAGAACAACCGGTATTGGCATACTCGTAGCAGAGTCAACGATGTTTAAGGTAAACGTGAATCTCGGTATCATCACCAAATCCTGCCGGTTAAATCCCGATGCAACATACGGAGTGACATTGATCCAAGTGCTCTGCGTAGACACTACAAACGCGCCGGTGGAATTTGTTACATTCAACGATATAGCATGATTGCCTTCTCCGAATATCTTTACAGGATTCTGTGTCGTTGAGAATATGATCGGGGTGTTGTTCCCAGTTACTTCTCGGAATGTCCAGTTCCATGTTGTAGGAGTTCCCAGACTAGTATCAGTGAACAATGCTGATATCGGAGTTACGCCCCCGGTTGTATTTGAAGTGAAGGTTGATGTGAGCGTGGTCGATGTCGTTGCCGCATGCATTTCTATCTCTTTAACCCCGAGTAATGCACCCCCTTTGTTTGCAGTTACAACCAATCTATAATAAGAATACCCGGTTGATGTTGTTACTGAAGATGATTTGTTTGCAGTCAATACGGGATCGAAGGCAACATTTGTTTGGTTATCCAAAGTTATCCAAGTAATGCCATTAGTAGATGCGTTTAACATCCAATCCCGGGGTGCTCTATTTTCTTGTCCCGTTTGAAAAATGCCGTATACAACATATCTGCTTAGTAAATACGGAGCAGAAAGATTGATCTGAACATATCCGGTTGACGTTGTTGCCAACCACCCGTTTGCATCAGTCGCATTATTGTGGTCAAATGCTTTGTAAGCATTATATCCCCCCACATATACGGTGGATGCGATAGTTGAATTTCCTGCGGGTAGGGTGTCACTTGTCATTGTTGGTATAAAATTCGCGCTTTCGGCAGTTGCTATCTGGGTAATGAAACAAATTACCAACAACAATAAAATAAATTTCTTCATATCGCCACCGCCAGTTTTTGAACAACCGTTGAATTGCCCCATCCGACTTTACTGCTCCATACGTCATATATTACATTGGGAACCGCAAGACTGTCTGTTCGGGCGAACCCTGCAATATTGGTTGTTGCGGTGTATTCATCGGAGAGGTACTTGGTATGATAGGTTGCATTGACAACCGGGTTTCCATATACGTTATCGCGCACAATCCCGCCAATGGATACCCCCACGGTTGTGGCGGGGGATGGCATCATAGATAAATTCAGTACAATACTTTTTGATGTTAACGGTGTGAACAGTAAGACATCGGTTGTGTACCCGGTTTTTGTAGTGGTGATATTAAACTGACTTCCACTCAACCAGTTATTTGTACTATTCCATGCACCCGAAGGATTCATCGATGTTGAATTTTTCCATGATACCATCTGCGATATATTTACCAATGCACCCGGAAGAACATCACCGCTTTCTGCGTTCATCACGTACCCAGAGAAGGTTATGTACGCTTGCAACTCTGCCCAGTCATAGTTCATCCATATGTCAGATCCCCCGGCAATTGGGGTTGCTTTGAGAACGGCATACCAAACCCCAAGAGCATCTGACGATGTCCATGTTACGGGTACTGTACCAGAAGCGGTTGTTATCGGTGTAGATTGTTTAAGAGTCCCATAAGCATTCTGTATATCCAGTTTGTAGGTATAGAGTGCCGGATCCCAGTACCCCCCAGACGACACATAGGTTACAACGGAACCTGTATCCCCGACGGAATAGGTTCTTCTATTGAATGCCACGGTTGCCCCACCCCCAAGATACATTATCGGTTCTGATGTTGTTCCGGTTCCTTCAATCGTGGTGACGTATGTTCCATAGGGAGCAGTCGATCCTATAATATCGGTGGCGATGTTCCAATTAAAACTTTCAGTATAATTAGTCCCGGTTATTCTCGTAGAATATGCGGTTCCTGTTGCAACATTTTTCAGAACAACATTTTCAGATACCAACGGGTCTGGTGGTGTAGCGGTGTTGCCACGACTATATTGGGAGAACATATAATTTGAATTTATTAAAGTCCCAGCAGAATTATACAAACCGCTTGCAGCAGGAGTTACCATATCCCGTTTGATGTAATATGTTGATTCGGGAGAATTAAAGATGTAATGATTATTCCCTATTACGAAATCATCAACTGTACCGGATGCCCCCGCTTGGTGTCTTGACCACCAAGTTACATACGATGGATTTGCTGCAAGAACAGGAGAGGTATATTTCAATACACCATTCTCGTAAATATAGGCATTACCCCCATTCATTTTTACTTCAACCCTACCGTTCAGATGCCCAACCGCAGTTGTATATAAAGATACCCCGGAACCATCGGAAAGTTCAACCTCTGAAAACACATTTGTTGCCATATTCATATTAGCAGCAGCATAAGTGAATGGTTCCGGGTTTGTGTTTCTAATCCCTGCTGTAACAAAAACGACATTGGGATTGAGTAAAATATAGTTGTTGCCCCCGGTTGCGCTTTGATACCACGAACAGGTTGCAGTTCCCACACATGTAACCCCGTCTCCGAGTTCGTTGGTATCCTGGAAATCCAACGAAAGCCCTGATGCCGGAAGCACCAGCGCAACCACTATCGCCATCAGGATCAGCAAGCGGGGTTTCATCGCGCTCGCCTCCGCTTTGGTGCAACATGAACTTTATAATGGCATCTCGGGCATGTCGCATAGTATTTAGAATCCCCGCCATATGCCCAGACGTAACCGCAATTCTGACACTTCATAGGAGTGAGTAAGTGCGTAATAGTATAAAAAGGGGTGTGTGATTAATTATAATCATGGCAATGCTTCTTGCAGCATGTCCATGTGTACCAATGCCAGCCGGTAATTTCAAATTTCCACCAACAACCATGTTTAACCCATGTCCATTCTGGAACCCGTACACTGTGTTCATGGCATTTTGAATCTGGTGCTGATTTCACTTCTGCTGGTAAAGACGAAACCGCATGACCAAGAAGATCTTTCTCTGGGCGTGAGAACTTACCTGCTACAATTGTGGCGTGAGAGTACTCGGGCTGTCCACCATTTCCATCTGGGAGATATAGTGTATACGAACCGGGAATAAGTTGAATATCTGCATTCCCATTCAGATCTCCAAACCGGCCATCTGAAAGAATCGGAAAGTACGTAAACGGTCCATTGGCTCCTGCAAGATCGTTCCGAATGCCAACCTTTGGAGTAAGAGTATTATACCCACATCGGATGTTTCCCTGTAGTACCCCAACACTCATGTCGGGACTGTTCGCAAGTTCCTTTACCGGGTCTATGTCTCGGTACTTGCTAGTCACATCTGACGCAGCATTGTACACCACGGTGTACCCCGCATACGAATTATCCGGAACCCAGTTTCCGTTTTCCCACATGGCTGCTACAGGAGATACCCCGAGCACCAGCACAATTGCCAGTGCAATCAAAATTGTTTTTGCATTCATCATTTCTTCATCCTCATCAAAATCCACTTACATCTTTGGACAAATATCCATTCACGAATGTCAGCAAGAGCGTTCATTTTTCTCATCCTTCATTTCTACCCGCGAATCGTATCCGCAGTCTCCGCAAACAATTGAACCATCTTTTAGATTCTTGCGCGTCCTGCCTCGCAATCCACATATCGGGCAGATTGGTTTTCCTACCACTTCTGCCATGCATAATGTTTTTGTGTGTGTCTGTATTTATAGATATGCCAAACATAGGAATTTCGATTATAATACAATGCCCAACAGAAAAGCAATAGAGATAAATATATGCCATGCTGATATTCGTTTATGAAAGACTGGAAGTATCCATTTACCGAAGAACAGATAAAAAAGGTTGATGCGAAGGTTATCGACTGGTTGTGTCGGGTTAATCTATGGAATAATGATAAAGAGGTTATGGCGTTCTGATTCCGATATTACACCCCCTCGCATAAATTTAAATGCCGATATGGCGACGGACAATTGTAATAATCCAGAACTCTTCTCACATTATCTTGCGCTAAAACATTCGGGTGGTAGTCTACATACTTCTGTGCTTTCGTGTAAGTCGAAGTATATTTACCGTCTTTGAAAACATTCCCCATCACGCTGCGTAATTCTATCCCAGCCGTATCGCACGACAGGGTTGTATTCGGAAACATATGTTCAAAGAACCGGATGATACGTTCGGTTAAGCATCCGAATAGGTGGATATGCTTGATGCGATCGAACGAACTGTAGTTTTCCATAACTGCTCCGTAGAGTCTATCTTCGATTGCATTGATAACCCCCGCCTTTGCAATCCCTCCGAACCCCAATACAAACTCGTGTGATTTCGACAATTCCAACAGTTCTTGCAAGCAATCAGAATATTCCTTATCGGTGCTGCCCTGAACAAGCAGAATCTTACTCTGGTTCGGCAACGACTGTGTAAGTAGAAAACGATTTGCTTTCATTGTTTCTTCTTTATCCCCAATCTTGTCATAGGCAACAATGTATTTTGCTTTGTAACCCATTTTCTTTTCATACGCTTGCTGGCGATCAAGTGCTTGCTGAAATGTCACTCGGCCCGCTTCATCTTGGTACGCCCCAGAGTCCATGAGAACATTACAAGGAAATTCTGTTGTTGCAGATGAGTACATAGGGTTGAGACAAATGTATGGGGTTATCCGTTCGATGTTGTACGGTGACCGATTGAGAGTGTTTGATGTTTTAGAAACAAAGATAATCATACGCCACTACACCGTTCTGTTAAGAAATGCAATCTCTGCCCAATTCCCATCCCTTTCATAGGTTCGATGACACAAGCATCGGGAAGAGCCTCTTTCAGAACCTTAACGTAATCAGAACCACACAATGCAATTATCTTTGGGTACATCCCTAACGTATACCGAATAGTAGAGATTATGAATTTCCGTTCTTCCGGTGATATCTGTTTCATTGAAACATCGTAGGGTTCTATAATCCGCGTTGGAGAAACGACGCCATACTTTGCAGAGAGAATTACATACGAATCGTTATAATACGAATTTATGTATGCAACAGTTTTAGAAAACAATTGACTCTCTGAATACAATTCTCTCGCTTCACATGGGTATGATTTCTTTTTGTTGGCGCATCCAACAACAATGATTGTTTTCATTTTAAACCTACTGTGTTCTAACCCTCCCCCGTCTCCAGCACATCGGGGTAATCGCTCTCTTTTTATTTATTTTAATATCGTTCTTGCAACTTGCATCCGTTTGAGCGCGGCATTCTGCTATGGGTCCTTTGAGGTTCAGGAATTTACATTCTTCTGACATTGATAAGGGTTGGGGGTGTGAGGTTAAAGGGGTTGGTATTTACTACATCCAATCAACCAGAACATAAACTCTCTCACCAACGGGTTCAACTGCTCCTGCTTCGAGCACCTGCCTTGCATTGCCAGGGTTGGATTGTGGTAGAGATACCGGCAGTTGGAGCAGGATGGTTTTGTTGTCATCACATCGTCTCCTTTATCAAACTCATATATTCACTGCTTTTCTTTCGTTCTTCCTGTTTATCAGCATCAATCTTCTTCTTCACCATCGCAGACTTCGCTAGCAGTTCTAGTGGGTCTTGTGGGGGTGCTTCTCGATATGAGTGGTAGTCACGCATCAGTTATCCCTCGTTACTTTTTGAATGGGCAACGCCCCTCTTTATATACGCACCGTTTCCCGTTTATAATCTCACCCAAAGTTTTGGAATTGAATGCGAGCAATCGCATATTCCTTTTGTAATCTCTGGGTTCTAACAATGGGTACTCCGTGCACACATCGCCGCTTCGTTCTGCTTGTTCAACCCAGTCGTTTATCCGAAGCATATACGTGTCGTCAAGTATAGCAGTCAACATTTTTTCTATGTCTGCCATACCCATGTAACGATTGCCATCCATTTGTGATACCCAACCAAGTTTCGATACCTTTGTAATGATATCACGTATCTTGTCATTTGTAGTTTCTGTCATCAGTTATCCCTCGTGTTATGGATCAATGGTATCCCATCCTGCCGGTATCAGGCACCGATGCAGTTCCTTCGGGTTGTTCTCGATGTGGTTGATTACTTCGCGGAATGCATCTTTTAATCCACTGTAATAATTGTAAACATCGTCGCTATCTTCTATGTGTATTTTGTTATGCGCTTCCAGTTCCTTGCCGCGTAGCCATGCTAGGAGTGCGTAGGTGTCGTCGTTCATGGTTCAAGCACCCTCAACGATGCAATTTCATATTTCCTTTCCAATTCTTCCACTTCCCTGTTTACCGAATTATACGTCCTTGGGAAATCCCCAGATGGATTATCATCGAATGGAAACAACCACGTTAAAAGATTGCTCAACACCCAGTATTGCGCCCATGCCATTGATGAACGTTTATACTGCCTGTCCCTTCGCAGCAGGAACGACAAGTCCATATATCGCAATGATAGGATACGAATCTGATAATAGAGTTGGAATGAATCTTCCTCGTCTTTCAAATCCCACCTATCGGTTACGTGTTGCTCGTGGAAAAAAGCACACTGGTTTTTGAACCATTCGTAGTGGTGTTGCTTGCGAATTTTCGGTTCGTCATATGTGGTGTCTCGTTCTGCATTCATTTCTTCCACAACCCCCACCAGTTACTAACCGTATACACCGCATACAATACCGCGAGTGCTGCGATGGAAAGAGAGCCATCCCAGTATCCAGCGATATACCCCAATGCCCATGCTAGAAGCATTGGATTTGAAATTGCCCAGATTAACTTTGCTTGTGTGTAGTCGTTACGAAGATTGAAGATAAGCGCACCGTATACTGATAGGAGCGAACCCCCGACTGCTAGGATTGGACCGATGTATTCAATCATAGTTTACATCCCTCTTTCAATGTCTGCAATCGCTTTAAGGATCGGGTAGACTTGCTGCGGGACGACGGCATTTCCGAGAGCGTGGCAACGGCGTTGTCGTTTAAATTCGTCCAATCCCTTGGAAACCCCATCAACCACTCTTCCCATTCTGGGTTCACTTTTCCAGATACAAGAGGAGAACCACGCAATTTGTTCCATGCTCCATCCCATTCCTGAAAGGTTCCACAGTTGTGACCATTCAATGCCGATGGGGTTGGTAATAAGTTCGGAACGTAGTTGTCCAATGCTGCTTGCAAGAGGCTCTTTGGATAGATTCGATTGCAAGATTTGTTCGGTGCTTCCGGCATTGTGTCTGGAGTGGGCAACAATGAAACACCGTTCCCTTTTATGCCATGCGCCGATGCCGACAGCCGGAATATTAAATGACCGCACTTCGTAACCTGATGTTTCCAAGTCAACAATCGCATTGTCGAGTTCCATGCGGATGAAGTTAGCAACATTCTCTCCAAGGACCCAAGTGGGCTGCAACTCTTGGATAACTCGCAGCATTTCTGGCCAGAGGAAACGGGCATCGGTTCTTCCACCACGCTTCCCACTTGTACTGAATGGTTGGCAGGGGAATCCCCCGCTAATAAGGGTTGGTTGATAAATACCAGTAGACTCTTTTGTGACATCCTTAATATCCCTCCACTTTGGCACATCGGGCCAATGCTTTGATAATACCGCGAAAGGGATAGTCTGCAAGTTCCACCTGTCCTATGGTGCGAAAACCCGCCCACTCGGCTGCTAAATCAATTCCCCCGATGCCACTAAATAAACTGAAATGTGTTAAGTCTTTCATCTCTTCCCCCTCTCCCGTCTCATCTCTTCCCTCACTCGCTTCCACGCCATCTCCTGCTCGAAGGTGTATCCCCGAACAGGAATCGGCGGGTGTTGCGCGGGGTCATTTCGCCACATCCGGATAATTGCAATGTACCACATTTGCAAAGGCGTATATCTTATACTGACACCGGTGGCATTCCGAAGATTCTATCAGATCCGAATCTGATATCTCGGAACACCAGGGACATTGCACCATTGCTTTGATTGGGATGATTTGTAGTGTCATCGCTGCGCCTCCTTTGGGGTTGGCTGCTCTGTCATCTCCTTGTCCTCCTTATCCTTTCTTTAATATACTCTTCATGATCCTCGCAGTATTTAGAAGGTTTGATTTTCTCCTTTGGATCATACGGGATTCGCTTGTAGCATCCGGTGAAGGCACAGGTGTTGTAGCAGGTTGTCATTTCGCTTTCCTCAACTCTCTGCAACTCGGGCAGTAATATGGTTCTCCGAAGATAAACCGGTATTCAACTTTCAAACCGCATTGATAGCACCGATCTCTCCTGCTAGTGCGATAGCATGTTGAGAGTTTGTGATCATACGAGCATTTCTGATACTCTTCACAATCCCGACAATCCTGCTGTAAGGTTTCTACCACATCACCACCGCGAGCGAGTTTCTTTTTCATGGATGTTGACTTGCGTTCTGACGGGGATGCTACGATTTTCTTGGACAGGGTTTTGATAGCGCGGGATTTGATTGCTGCCTTGTGGATGTCTGCTGCTGGTTTATATGTCATTCTTTCAGATCCTTGCTAATCATCCGGATTCTCTTCCTACCATAGTCCGCAACCCGTTTCATATACGTTTCAAACGCAACACCCTGCTCTGCTGCATGTAAGATACAGGACATTGTATCAAGCGACATACTGTCTTTTTTTGTTGTCATAGACTCTCATCCCGCTTTCTTTCGTATTCGTAATCACTTCTCCCATCTTCCAAGTCCTGTGCGCAGGTCCACGGTTCACCTTTACATGGGTTGATGGTACAACCACGGCAGATGCGGGGTTCGGTTGGTTCGGTGTCTATCATCGTCTCACCACGCTTACTTCATACCCAATCGGTTCCGTAGGTTCCGGTATAACCATCGCAAGAATCGCCTTATCCCGGATACAACTTTTCACATCCGCTTGCGAAATAAACACTTCCGCTTTGTCAATCTCTGCATTAATCTTATCCTGGATTCTGGCCCTGATATTCCCGAGAATCTGTTTGTATCTCTCCGGTTCCAGTTTCTTCAGTTTTTCAACATCCACTTTCTTTTTTGCATAAACAGGAATCTCGATGATTTTGTAGGAACCATCATCGGTGATAGACAGTTCCTTTGCTCGCTTCAGCATCCCGTTTCTATCCACTTCCATCTCATGCAATCTCGCTTCCATTGTTGCAATCGCTTCTTTAGCAAGTCTTATGTTGGAATCCAGTTCGTAGACTCTGGTTGGGATAATGAGATCAATATCACAAGCGGGTAGTTCTTCGATTGCGTAAGGATTTTCAAGCATGCGAATCACCATGTAAAGCATCAATCAGAATCTCAGTATCCTCTTTGGTTAAATGAATAACCTGTGACATTCCGGAACCATCAAGGCAAACCTGAACAGTGTTATCATCCCAGATAACCACACTCAAATATCTCCCATTGCTGATTCCAGTATGAACTCGCGATTTTGCAACATATTCTTTTGTCATTTTACATCAACCTCCATCATTCCTGCCAATACCACCAGCACATCATCCCCATCCTCCATAGCAGCAGCGAGGGTTGGGGACGGAGCAACCCCGGTTTTCGGGTCTGGCACTCTCGGGTGTGCTGATACGAACACGTCAATGTCACCGAAATTTGTCAGAACCGTGTTCGCCCATTCGACAAGCCTGCTTGCTTTGTAGATGCCGATTCGTTGATCCAACGGGTTTGATTTAATCATTACCCCAACGGATTGTTCCTTGTTTGTGGAAATTGGCATCATCCTCGATACCCCACGATACGATTCAGTTTCTCACTTTGCTTGCTGGTAAGTCCTTTAATTTGCTTCATTCCTATCATCCCTCGGATACTGATTTCTGATAATGCTTTGGATGCTCTGGCATCACCGATACCCGGTATCGCTGTTAACATCCCGATTGCGCATTCCTTATCGGAAAAGTACTTAGTATGTTTAGGATAATGTTCCTTGCTCAAATACCCATGCATACTAATCAGATACCAGATCGTCGCATTCAGATCCCGGGTTGTGACAACATTGACACCCATCTTCCGGATAGTTTCGAGATACCCATAGTACGATTTAGCAAGTAGTTCCGTTGGACGGTTATCAGCACGATTGAATAGGTATCCATCTTGTGAGATACCGAAATTTTCCTCGCAAACCAGAACCGGGTTCTCACTGAAATTCTTGAGTCTAGGTATGATATCAAACTTTATCTCGTCGAGTTGCGAAATCATTTCTGAACAAACCACCTTTCGTTGAATGGCGCAGGAACCATAAGTGTTTGCGATTAGGTAATCGGAACCGGTGTTTTGTGGTAATGTGCTTATCTCATTCTCGATATCCTGTTCGGATAACCGTTTGGATATGTAAGGAGCGTTCTGCTCTCTCGTGTCAATCAAGATCACACCACCACCTATTCTAATACGCCTCTTTTCATCAGTTCCGTCATTAACCCCTGCTTATCCAGTTTGCAGAACTCCGGTCCTTCCGTCATCCAATCCTGCGTTTTAATCCAGAACGCATGATACCCTTTCCCTTTCACCCCATCCTTCTCCAACCCGATAATTACATCGGCAAGTTTCCTGACATTCAGTTTAGCATCAGCAATCCATTTTCCGGTAGTAATACTCTTACTTTTCCCATCATCGTCCTGAACCAGTTTCCTTTCCTCCACCATTGATGTAATTGCTATGATAGTAGCATCGTTGATCACCGCCCAGTTTGCAAACCTCTCCAATGCACCGTAGACAAGTTTGTTGACGGATTCCCATGCTGCGTAATTGTTCTCACCGATTTTGGTAAGTAGTGGTTTATCGGTGCCTCTGCGAGAGCGATTGATTTCTTCCATGATAACCGGCTGTGCCCATTTCCGCAATAATGTAATCTCGTCAATCACAACCAGTTTGATTGCATTCTCTTTCACAATCTTGTTGCATTGACTCTGAAACTCATCCATTGTCTTGTATGGATTGACATTGGCGTCGTCGTTGAACTTCAAGCATTCGATACATTCGACACCGGATGCTTCATAGAGTTTACGGTTCTTGGTGGCAAAGGATAAGACGATTGCAGATTCGGCCATTTCGGCGATTGATTTGCATTGTATGGATTTGCCTGTGCCGTCGGAACCGTATACGAGGATGGTGGTCATACCAACCCACCGAGAGATACCCACGTTTTCATATCACATGCCATTCTAACATCACAGGCGCGACATTTTTTAATTGAGCAATCAAGGTATGTTTCCGATTGCATACACATTCGCATACCGTTATGACAGTTCGGGCGAATATCACAATCTTTGTGCAAGCAGAAACGACAATCTTTAATCATTGTACCCACACCACCGTATCAGTATGCTGTCCGTACGGGCATACTCTAATTGTTGGTTTAAGTGTTTCTTTGCCGTAATCGTATTTTGTTTTTGAAGATGCTTCGATAGTGCATGCTATTTTGCAGGTCCAGCATTGCTGTGATTTTGGATACCATATCGGACTGCTCATTTCTTACCCCCGTTTCTCCAGCATCTCTGGCAAATTCTTCGTTTCAAACTTCCTTTTGGACAGTCCAAATCCGTGGTTGCTAAACAAGGGGGTTGGTAATTATTACTATCGTTGATGTATTGACATTTGGCAGTCATTTCAATTTACCCCGCGCATTCGTTTTCGGTAGTGCAGAACTGCCCCGATGAATAACATGCATCTGGAATCAATATCAGAAGCAAGCACAGCAGCAACAGCAACAGCAGCAGCAGCAAGACCAAGAGCAAGACCAAGAACAAGACCAAGAGCAACAGCAGCAGCAGCAAACGCAGCAGCAACAGCAGCAGCAAGAGCAAGACCAAGAGCAAGAACAGCAGCAAGAGCACTTGCTTCGTCACTATCCCAATCCTCGCTTGTCAATTCCCTTACCACACACCATAATGCAGAATATGCAGGTATTGAAATCAAAACAATAACCCCCGCGTAGTAATACCACGAGATTGACACGGCAATTGCAACTATAATCAATCCTAATGGAAGTAGTATACCCGTTATCGCGAGATACGCAACACCGCATAAGGCAAACCCAACAACGATACTGGCAATAGATACAATTACTCGTTCCAGAACTTGCACACTTTTCTTAATGGTGCACCGTAACAATGATTTTTCATCTGTCATACAAAGTAATACGTCGGCATACGTATTAAGACTTTCTAAATGTTACCAAAAAAGAAAAAAAATTATACCAGAATTTCCTTCCGGTCTTTCAATACTTGTATCGCGCTGGCGTACTCTCCCAGTCTAGCAATCTCATCGTTCTCTTTCAGATACGCTTTCGCTTTCTTGCTGATATCCGAAATCGTTTTCGCTCCCTTTGCGAATTCCAGAACCATCGACTTTACTTCCGGATCGATCCCATCGGATTTGAGAGATGTTTGCTCCTGTGCTTTACCATCGGATGTAACAACCTCAATGGTTTCCTGGTCAAGTTTATCCACCAGTTTCTTTGTTCCATCCTTGTTCTTCTGTTCTGCTTTCACAACCTCAGCCATGATATTAAGCCCGGGGTTGATGAACGAGAGACTGAACCGTTCTTTATTCGGTGTCCCATCCTTGTTCTTTGGTTCCGGCGGGATGTAGCCGAGTTTGCGAGAAAGTTTGACAATGGCAGATTCCCATTCAGGATGCCCCGGGTTCACGCTGACACGTTCCGACAAGTTCACTGACATGAACACAAGCCTCTTCCCAGAATCGTTCTGGTGGACCCATGTGATATCAAGGATTTCAGAAAGATACGGTTTGAACTTATCAAAGTCCTTGCCTTTTACCAATGCCTGGATTCCGTTGATTTCTCCGGGTACCATGATCTCGAACTGGTCGGGATGACTCTTGTATTCATTGGCAAGTTCATCGGGGCATTTCTTGGAGAGTACAAACAACCCTCCCTTCGCTGCACCGTACTGCATGACTTTCCTTACCGGTGCTTTCTCAATGAAAAACTGGTACTTTGTTCCTGCCTCGAATCCCGTTCCCTCAACAACCTCTGCATCGTAATCATCGATGTCAAGAATTGCCATTAATGGTTTCTGAATGTCACTCATTTAACTACCTTCCTGATTTCCTTTACCTGAATGTCTGTCGGATCTGTTGCTGCCTTCCATGCTTCGATTGCTCGGGCAGTTGCTTCAACCGGTTCGCCGGCTTTGACAGAAATCTTGTATACTGTACTCTTCTGGTTGCTCGGCATTAGGACGGTGAATGTTGCTTCGTAGTCCTTGTCCGGAGCATCTGGGATTATGTAATCATCAGACATAGTGTTCTTTCTCCTTTTCAAAACTGGTAATCCTCTGGACAAGGAATGCTTTCAATGCACTCTCAACATCGAGAGTAGGATAGAATGCATCCCGTATCTTTTCTGCGATTACGTTGTGCTCTGGTTTAGTGTATATGGTCACGGAACCCATGTGGGTATCACCATAATAAGGTTGTTGTTAATGTTATTTATAAGTATGGAAAAGAGAGTGAACATACTATTTCCATATCATTTCCGATACAATAAGATACCCCTGCTGTTTGCGGCGTGCTTCATCAAACACTACAACGATACTTGAAAATGATGGGCTGCCTTTAATTGGGGTGCCATCAGCATGATTAAACTGGACTCTCCCTTTGACCCGAATCCACTCGGCTGCAAGCATACACCAATCAAACCAGTTGGTACTAATATCACACGGTATTAGAAATACCACAATCGCGCCTTTTAGCGACTCGTAGTATCCTTTTTCCAAGAATGCTTCTACTTGTCCTCTGGAATATGGAGGGTTGCAGAATATGTTCTTTACAATACCATCACATCCGCAGTCGCTATACCAGTCGAGATCCGGTTGAATTGCATTATCGTCTTTTGTAAAGTACCCAGGAGCGAGAGCGTTATCTTGGGTTGCTGCCACATCAAGATCGAAATGGAAACGGGCATCTAGTTTCTTGTAGAGACTGGGTGGTGTTCGTTGCTCATCCTTTGGGGTTGTGTTGTCATATCGGGGGTGTACCATATCAGATCTCAGCCTTCTTACAAGCATCTTCCACGCTTGTATAAAACATAACTTTACTTGCCAATCCCTTTCTAACTAGCAATGTCCTTCTGGTTGATTCCTGCTGGCATTTGCAACCCTGTGTTGATTTGGACGAACCTTTATTGGGTGCCATCTTTTTTCACCTTCCCATAATACTTCATCGGTGCTTGTCTCCTTACCTTTTTAACCTCTATCATAAGTACCCCCCACTTCACCATCTCGCGCAGATATCGCCCAACCGTAGTTGAACTGATACAGGGAATATTCCTCGCTGCTGCTTCATACTGTAGCAGTTCCAGGACATCGTAGCAAGTGTATTGGTTGTCGGAAATCACGCTTGCGATTCTTGCAATCCAGATTGCTTTCTCGAATGCAATAACTCCTTTGTGATCGAGTTTGCAAGCAGTCATGGTTTATGTCCCTTCTCAAACTCGCGGTCAAGGTATGCTTGTCGTTCCATTTCACCGATATGTTCCGGGCATTCCTCGCAGATAATATCCCGGATTATCTCCGGGTTATTCTTCCATACAAATTTAATCGTTTCTCGTAAGTCCATTGTCATCACCTAGTAAATTTTCGTATCAACTCTGTTACAAAACCATTCCGGGTAGGTGCTCTTATGTTTCATATAATCCTCTCGGGTTTTACTATCCAGACATATTGTTACCCCGAAATCGTCAAACCCTCTTCCTACCCTACCCGAAGTCTGGATTACCCTTGTTCTCGCGTTTCCCTCATAGTAAGCGGAGAAATCCGGTCCCATTAATCGTTGCAATGTTCTGGCCTGCTCATCCATGTTCGGGAACGGATGTTTCAAGATGAACTGTAACTTGGACCAACTTGCATCCAAACCCTGTTCGGCAGATGCAACAACCAGATACCGTTTACCTGATAACAAATAATCCGATACCGTTTCTGCGAGTTTCCCGGCAGTATGCATGGTACAATTCTGTTCCCCTAAACATTTGAATATGCCAATCGCATGAGTAGAGAGATTAGAAGTGTGGATTATAACATGCTCGTTATCATACACCATCTCGAAGTAATCAGAGATTTCGGTTATTGCCTTCGCTGCACTACCCATTAGGTATGGATTGCTTGCTAACGATTTACTCGTCATGTTCCCGACAGGAGCGAAGAAGATCCCGCAGCGTTGGTGAATCTCGGCAGAGTATGAAGGTAAGTCAAAAGCACCTGGTGTTGCTGATACGATGATGATACGTTTATCCTTGAATAATTTTTGAGATAATATATTGACATTCCGAGGATCAATCTCGATGAAGAAACTATCCTTCTTTTGGTAGACATAACAGAGATCGTGATTGGTAAGCAGGAATTGTACTGAGTACAACTGGTTTGTCGCTTTGTAACGTAAACCCGGGTTCGTATCCTTACTCGCCCCTTGCAACCCGGTTACTTCCCGTTGCAACAGTTCCTTAATCGTATCATTCGGATACTTCTTTGGGACACTGTATCGAAGTTTAACTGCGTTATTAATCGACTTAAAGAACAAGTCTGCTTCATCAATCACAACCAGTTTGGCAGATTTAAGGAGACTCCAGAAATTACCAAAATTGCATATACAAGTCCCGTTGCTTCTCAATACCCATTGCGCTTCCTTCTGCGCTTCCATATACTCGCAATCAGAACATGGGTACTTGTACCATTCTCCTTTACTCTCAAATACGGTACATTCTTTCGCCATGCATGTTTTTGTCTTGGTCTTGCATGTTTGCTGGCAAGTGGTTGCTCCGCAATCATCTTTGATTAAACACGGTGCTATGGCTGCGCTAGGGGCATGGTGACATGGGTATCCGGATCTACCATAAAGAACATAATCGGAGTAATACTTACTGATCTGCTCTTGTAAAAACTTCCTAGGTTCGATAATGATACTGGGTATGTTTCTGGTTAACGATAGGAATACCGGCGATTTTCCAAATCCGGTATGAGGTACTAAGCAGAATGATGGTACATCACTTACCTTATCCAGAATATCTTTTTGCCCGGAATATAATGTGGGAAATGGGAATTCGATATCCCCTTTCGGTATCATCTCCGGTTCCTTATGATTGCTTTCCAGTTTCGCAATTACCGAATAGAGGTTGGAATACCTAGACATTATCAGAATCCTTCATGGGCATTTGCCACACGTCTCTAACCTGATCATATGCTCGTCTCTTGCAACCCTACTTAGATCATAATCCCGTCCAACAAATACAACCCGTTTCCTTCCGAAGTTGGAAATAGCATTGGATACGTTAATGCCAATGGGTGCGGGGCGGTGTAAGCAGGTTACCGGGTTGGTGTAGCGATGCTGGCAGGAGAGGTAGATGGGGCAGGTGGGGCAGGGGGTCATTTCAACCAACCCTGTTCTTTTCCATGAGCAATCACATCTTCTGGTTTCTCTCGCACCAAACGAATCATATTAAAGAACAGTGGATGCGGAACACCGAAGTGAGAATTGTTGTAAGCATCCCACGCTTCAAGAAGATCGAGCGGATCTACTCGTGTAAGGATTTCGTCTTCCAGGATATTCGCGCCTTTCCAGTTGCATCCGATCAGTTCATCCTTAAAGTCGCAACCATCACACGATAACACGGATGGGTAATAACAATCGTTTTTGATTTGGTCCAATTCGTCCTTGGTTGTCGGATAATATTTCATTCCCTCACCAGTCCTTTCAGATACTCCATGATATGCTCACATTCCCCGCAAGAATACTGTTCCTCGGCGATGATGTGGCGAACCCCTTTGATGATCTCGGATACGGTTGGCTGGTGGAGGATCATGATGTCTCCACTTTCCTGGACCCCAACCCACCTGGATACAACGTACCAGCATTCGGGCACCCATTCCACAAATGCACTTTAGCCGTCTCGCCATCAGATGCCAGTATCCCACAGACAGGGCACCGGTTCTGCCGCGTGTTCTCGATCGATGTCTTGCATTCCGGGCATTTGAACCTGGTTGCTGTGGATTGGATGGTTACGCTTTTATCGAATGTCAAGCCACAGTTCGGGCAGAAGGATACAGCGACTTGCCGGAAGACACCGGATTTGATGATGATGTTCTCGGCGCTGGTTCTGGCGTTTCGCATGTTACGGGCAATGGATTTGTCGGTCATTTCCAGAACCTCTCAACCTTACTCCCCCAATACTGCGGGGTTGGTCCGGATTGAACCGGTACTGCAATCATAGTCTTTCCGGAATTTGCCTGAAACAATTTCAGTAACTGGTTCCTTGTGTTCCTTTCCATCTTTTCCATATTATCCAATCAACACGCTATGTATATAAACATTGTTATTAACAATTATTATTACCACCAGTAATATTTCGTACAGTACCGTATTCACGACTTTTAGTACTCTATATAATAGGTATACAACTAAACATGGGCTAGGGGGTAGTATGTATTAGGTATTAGGTATTAGGTAGGCTTATGACGGTTTCGTTTATATACTGTAACCGAAACGGTGGTTAACATTGTGTACCTACGAAAAATTTTGTGGTAATATACATTGGTTACCTTAAATATTAATATCAAGTATCAAATGGGTCGAATCTTAATGCATACCATCTAAGTTTCAAATGTTTTTTGAACTGGTCGATTATTGTTTTCGCGTATTCTCCAAACAGTTCATTGGTTTTGGTACTGGTACTCATACCCATCCAGAAAAAGACAACAAGCAAACCGCTAACATTAATTCCTAGTTCATCGGACATTACATCTATCATATCCCTCTCTCGCAATGTGAAGCCTACGCTTACCCGTTTTAATCCCCCTCGTTGTTCAATAGGTATATGGGTATCGGCAGTATTGAACAAATACGGATCGTCGCCATTAATGGCATTACAATACCTATCTTTTATTATCCCCATTTCATAAGCATAGACTTCTCGGCATATCACTGCCCCCAATGCTATCGCTATGAACTTGTTGTTAGATGCAAGTGTTTTGGGGTGTTCCTCTGTTAATGCCCATAAAGCACGACGGAACATCGGGTCTACTCTGGTGGATAAAGGATACATCCGTTTGTCATCAGAACCCTTTGGAAAGAAATCATCTTGCCGGAATGCAATCGCTTCATCAATAGTAAGACTGGGTAAACGTTTATGAGCCGCATCAGACGCGGGATCGCATATCTCGAAACTATTATCATTCGGGCTTATGATGAAAGGGAGATCCTGCATGTTGGATTTCATGCAAACCTCATAACAGAGAGTTGTTCTGATAATGATACTTGTTTTTTATCGATGTTGTATGAAAGGGAACTTGTCATGTCTCAACGCCCTTCAGAGCAACGCAGGAGTATGAGCATTCCGGGTTTCGCTCCCGGCAATGCCTGTCTGACGGGCGTTGTCTGACTATACTAGATACAAGGTTGATAGAGATAAAGGTTATGATTTAAAAATAGAGATTAATTCTTCTTAACCTCTCTCATATTCGGTTTCATTTTCTCCGGCTCTTTCACCGGTTCTTTCGGTTCTTCCAGCAGTTTCTTATTATCCGATGTTGCAGCGAATTCGACAATCTCATCCCATGGTACAAACAAGGTTTCCCCGACATCTGTGAACATCATTACTGGCCCATTCGGGGTTATCGCCATCATTACGACTTCACCGCGATACAGCATTTTGGTGTACTGGGCGTTTGGCGTTTCTGCTTTTGAGATTAGGTATGGCATGTTAGTCCTCCAAAATCTTCTTAATCATTCCCTTGCCAATCGCTGGCATTGCTCCAATTAGTTTCCTATTCACATCCTCTTTCGCAACCATGAATGCCGCGTAATACTTCTCATCTGGTGTCAGGGTTGTATTCCCCTGCACCATCAGCATCATATTACCGATAGACTCGTGCGTCTTAAGGATACTGGAAATCTCACGCGATACAATACCCCGGAATCTCTCTTCGGAAATCCCGAGTTGGAAATAGACAGTTGGTTCCATCATAATCAAATCCTTATTTATGATCCCTTCCTACATGGAAAAACCCGCAATACTGGCATTTGTAGATTGATATTGATTGCTCTGGCCACTTTCTTAATAAAATGACTTTTGCCTGTTTTGCCTCCGGTCTTGTCTTGTGTTTTATTTTACCTTCGCACATACACGATTTTCTGTATTGCTCACTCATGGTTTCCTCACAATTACTACAAGCAGTAATGCAACTATTCCAAGCCATGCCGGTATCGGAACCTTAATGTTCCTGTCTTGTGTCGGCAACGGTGTTGGAACCGGTGTCGTAATATTGGGAGATCCCACGATAATATAAGTATCCGGTGTCGGTGTCGGTATATACGTTGGGCGTTCAAAGTCAGAGATTACTATTTCATTCGTAGGGATTGGTGTTGGAGTAGTGCGATTTGCAATTTCAGAATAGTCTACTGCGACAATTTTTCGTGTTATAATTGGTGTCGGTGTCGGCACTACAAATGTATCAGTAATCCTGAAATTATAATGCATTGTGGTTTTGAAATTGTTTTTTACCGTCGTCATCCTTATTTCATGTACCCCCACATACAAATCTTCTTTCTTCAGGTTCATTGCTGTTGAGAATGCCCGTGCCGAATCCATTTCTCCGTGCGCTGTGGTTGTCCATGTGTGAAGCGCAATATCAGACGCAAGTTTGTAATTATCAGGGTCCAGTTCCAGTGTGATTTCGGTTCCATCACTCCATGTAGTTGTTCCAGAAATCCATAGTTTCGTTTCATCCTGCTCAACATTTGTCACCATAATAATAGGATCAAGCACCTGGATGGTAATTGGAATGAGAATATCGTCAAATCGTGGGATTTCTTTCGTTAGTTTATCAAATTTCCCTCTCATATTTATAAGGTTCCATAATTCAAGATCAACATCAGGAACTATTGCATCATCGTAAGGGGTGTCAAGAAATCCATCTTTGATAAATACATCCTGGAGTCCATTATTACCATTGAATTGAATGTATCCATTATATCTCCCAACATCCATTGCAAATGTTTCATTTTTTGAAAGAACTTTAGTATAAGTTGAATTTTGTGAATCTAACGGGATGTCGTAGGAATCTTTCGTTGCTGCGAATATCCAGAGATGCCCCGGGTCTGTCCGGTTCTGATAGGTTTTGAATATAGCAGTATCCCCCCGTGCTAATGTAAAGTGATACGGACCTTCGTTTTTTTTAATTTGCACATCGGTTAATGGATTTACTGGTTGTGTTGTTGCATTAATTACATCAGGGCGTTTCCCCGGGAGAATTGTAAATGCAACCATGTTCTCACCACGATTCCAGTTCCCATCCCACCGGTAGTATGTACCCAATCTCCAGATTGCAGGATCGAGATAATATTTGTGCATGAATCCCGTAATCTGGATAATCTGATCTGGTGGCATACATCCATAAGAATCCCCCTTGCAATACGCAAGAGTGTAATCCGGCCATGCCAGCGCAAGGGACACATCTACCGTTTCGTTAAGATATGCATAGTCGCCTTGGTGTATTTCTATGGCCGAAGCAGGAGAGATGATTCCAAGAACTAAAATGAGGACTACTGTAAGTAGTAATATTATACATAGGTTTTTCCAATCCATTATCTATTCCTTGCCTTGCGAAGCAGGTTCGCATCTTTGATTGCCTGCTTGTGATTATATTTAGATTCCCCATAACCGTGCAGTCGCATGTGTTCATCGTAGCGTTTTCGTTGTTCTTGATATTCCGCCCAACCGTTACGATAGATGAAATGGATGGTTGTGAATGGGAATAACAATTTTTCAATGAATTTCATTAATGATATAATGTTATAAAAGGGTATAAATGTTTGTTTGGGGTTATACTTTTATTTTTGGGTATTTTGGTGGTATTGGTGCCCCCACAACTGATACCACTGTATTTAGTCTAACGTTAACGTTGTAGTGACAACGGGGGCAAGTGGCATAAAATGCAGCCGTTCCCTTATAATCCCATGTGTAACCGCAGCGTGTATTTTTACAAGTCAGAATCATTTTTCAACCCTTTCTGATGCCCATTTTATAATTAACCCTATTGCCTCATATTCGTTATTCAATTCATAAATTGACATCACCTTATGAAGTACGTTCAACTGCCCAGTAGTTAGTGCATTGTTGATCAACCGGATTTTATCTTTTATACTACCATCGCTATGAGAATCTGTCGATTGTGTAGCAGAGACGGCGGGTAGGGTTTGTATAACTTTTCTTGGTGTCGCGTCAATTCCAATTATAGAATTAACATACTTCCCAGTTATCGCATGTTTATCTTTTAGAGTCTGTGCTATCGATTTGCTTGCTTTTTTACGAATATCACTGTCTCTTTTGAATTTTAGAATTGGTTTTACAGCAGATTGCGGTACGTTGCGGTATACAATGCTCACATCAATACCATGTTCAGATGCAAAATCGTCAGCAAATTCGAGATATTGCTCAATGCCCTTGCACGATGCTTTGCCAATCCCACAGAAATTGGGTTCCTTCTTCCATTTCTTAAAGAAATCGACACAGTGTGTCATTTTATCACCGGAACCTTATAGCAATACATCGACAAATCTCCTTTTAACCGAGATTTCGGGCACTTGCTCTTGTCGTCTTTGGTTCCACAACGATTTCCGTTCTCTTCGATCAAGAACTTACACTTCTGTGTGTTCATATATAGTAATTATCTTTAAACTACTTAAAGATATTTACAGCACTTAAAAAAGAGTTTAGAATCTCGGCATCCTGAACGAAGGCATACCCATCTTCTTGCCTTTCTTGCCTCTCGGCATTGTCATTGGAGTAAACGAACCCCTGGATGCACCAAGGAGATCCGCACCGACGGAATGGGTTGCTACTGCGGAACGGATGCCGTGACCGCGTTGGGGTGAGCCTCTGCCTCCACCGAATGGGGGGGCCCAACCGCCGCCTCCGATGGGGATAATTGGCTCGGGGGGAATTGGTGTTCTCTCAATCGGGCGAATCGGAGGGACATCTATAAGAGGCTGTATTTTTTGTAGGGGTTGCGTCTTTTGCATTGGCATTTTCTGTTGATCCTGTAAAACCCCAGATACAGGCGTTTGTATAAACCGGACGGTTGGGGTTGTAATCGAATCCTGCGGTTGGGATTTTATTAAGTCACTACCCATTCGGAATGCCCGTACATATTCCCGTTTCGATTCCTGTAGTTTTCCCACATCGCTTTTAACGGAGAACGCCCGTACATACTCTACCTGTTGAGGTTGCGCTATAAATTGTGTTCGTTGTATTGATAAGATATTATTTTGACTGGATTGCTTCGATGCACTTGCAGTAGCGATCCCAGAACCAAAACCGTATATGGGGGTTATGGTGAGAATTGCGGGTTTTGTGATTGCTGCGGGGGTAGACATTTTACTATCGAATACACGTACCATCTCTTGTTTCTGTGGAGTTATTTGTCTTGGGGTTGGCCGCGATACACCCACAGAGCGACTTCCCATAGGGCGTATTTGTTTCTGATTTGTTTCCGGAACTGCCATCTGTGACATCCCCCGTTTTGAAGAACTTGGACCTGCACCACCACTCCCAACTCCAAGATTCGATCCACTTTGAGACAACGTGGGGTTTACCCGCTCTGGGAGAAATTCGAGGTTTGGATTCCCCATAGCACGTCTGTCTATAGCAGCATTGATTATACTTCGTGATGTTTCGGAGTAAACCCCTCGCATTTCTGCTGATACTCCGGACACTCGTTCTGTGTATCCGGTTGGTGAAACCCATTGACGATTTTGTCCGATAAATTCTGCGGTTGCCCCGCGATAACGCATGATATCGGCGATATATGGACCGTGTGCGCCGGGGTTCTTCGACACAAGATCGAACAATCTCCATCCATATTGCGCATTTGGAGTGAATCGAATAACCCCCCGAGGTGTTGCGATATATTCTGCTGTCACACCGGGACTATTAGAATTACCCATTATTTCCAAGTCCCCTACACTAGGTGCGTTTTGATAATCTTTGCGGGTGATATAGTTCAGGAGAGGATCTATTATACCCCCCTGTTTTATTCTATTTATATTCACATAATCTCCAAAATAATCGAGGGGGTGTGAGTGTGCTAAAGATGCGGTTTCGCCGCGTGCAATTAGCGCATCTGCTACAGGCCTATCTATTGCCACGGAACTTCGGGTTCCCACAACATCGCTTACGACATTACCGCGCTGGTCAAATACTATCCCGTGCTCATTCATCCCCTTACCCGTTCCCGATCTGGATAGTTCTTGGAGTTGTGCAATTTTTATTGATTCCGGGTGATATCGCCCGCCGAGTTCGAGATTTCCTGTTTCTACCCCGAACATATCTCGTACGATATCAATTCTTCCGGTGGGGGATCTCCCCCCAGTTGTCGTTTGACTGTATGATTGCACAAAGGATTCTCGATCAATAACATTAAACTCTACACCCATGCCTTCGTTTGTTCTGGCAACGGTCCAGTCAACAGAGCCGTACAAATCCGAACTGCGCTGTGCGTAAACATCAAGGGTTCGATATCCAGTTGTAGGTTGTGTTACGCGGGAAGCATCCATCATCAAACTTGCTGTTGCTTCTTCTTGTGAGATTCCCATCCTACGGGCATCCGCAGCCCCCATCGTGATGTATTCCTGATATGTTCTTGGTAATTGCATTTCTCCGATGCGAACATCACCAGTCACACGCATAGGTGCATTTCCAAACGGATTCATCGGGTATTCCCCTCGCAATGTTACAGTTCTTACGCCAGATGTGGGATTTAATTCAGATCCGCGAAGTCGTGCTGCGACAATCCCGCCAACATCCATATCCCACATCTCTGTTTTTACTTCAGGGGTTGCTCTGAATCGCTGCGGAACCAATGCAATATCTCTCCCGAAGATGTTTAGGTTTGGTGAAAATGTCGTAGTAGTTGTTGTAAGAGTCTGTCTACTCCCAACTCCAGAAGGATATAACGGGGATGGTTGATCTACATACCGCAAATCATACTGCTCGGTTTTCAAATATGATAACCGGGGATTTGCCGTCCCAAGGATTTCAACCCCTGCGGGTGCAGCCCCACCCATTACCATTGCTGTCAGGTGTGCTCCCGACTGCCCGATGTTCATAGAGGATTTACTTGCGGGTAATGTGAAATTATCAGTTGCCTCTACAACCCCTCCTACAATGAACATGGATGGAACACCATAGGTTACTACAGGGTTGGAACCAACACGTTGAATTACCGATGCGACGCCAGAACCAACACCCCCGCGTGTTACAACCCCACTGACAACCCCCCCAACTCCAGATGTAAGCATTGATATTTGCAACCCGGATATCGCCGATGCGGTCAGACCCTCTGGGTTGGTAAATATTTCTTTATTAAACCCGTAAATTGCATTTTCTATATTACGGGTTTTCTGTTGTTCTCCTGCAACAAACCCCCCGAAAATTCCATATTCTGGATTTACTTTTACTGGGGCTTGCGATCCAACAACGATATCATATGATGCAAATTTCTCTCTGGATATCCCTATTTTACTCGTAAGGAAATCTGATGCCCCAATGCCCCAGTCGGATGCCGCGCCATATGCACGTTTCATATCGGGATTCTCTACTAACTGCCCATCCCGTACAACATATGCCCCGGTTTTAAAAGCATCCTGCTTTGCGATGTCTACATTTGAGTATAATTTTTTGGTTGTTTCAGCACGCTGATTATACGCTGCGATTTCTCCAGAATATGTAGTGAATTCTCCTTTTAGTGCTGTTTCTTTTGCATTGAGGGTGGATATTCTACTATTGAATGTATCTAATGACTTTTGATCTCCAGTCCAATAGCCATTCTTTGTATTTGCCGATGCGATTGATTTTAGAGTTTCAGATTCTTCTTGCAATAGCAACCCTTTCTGTTGTAGAGATACGCCTTGTGTATCAAGGTAATTTCCATATTGTGTATCCTGTTCAGACCAACTGGATTGCGCAACCCCAACTGCCGCATCTATGTTTTTCTGCGAGCGTGACAATATAGGATTATCAGATCCGAGGCCGGTTCTTCTATTTTGGTCAGCAAATGGAGTGAATGATGCCTTTGGTAATAATCCTAGTGTGAGCGCGGAAGGGACGCCTGCGACAAAACTTAATGAAATGTCTGTTGCATGACCGTATACCTGAAATACCGATTCCAATCTTCCCTTCTGTTCTGGGTTTAATAATACGGTATTTTGTGATGGGGCAACACCAGCCCCCCCACTCCTAAACGGCTTCGGCAACGCCCCGCCTGCCATAAGCACTTCAACGTTCTGCGGGGATGTGGCATCAATACGGGTTCCAACCTCTGCGACTACACCACCCCCCTTAATCGAAGCACCCTTAAACGGAACATAATCTTCGGAAACAGTAATATTCCTTGCTCCAATTACACTAGGATTGCCCCCCCCTTTCCTTGCACCCCATAATACCCCATACGGGCCATACTGCCCCTCTGATGAAAGCAACTTCTCTATCCCAGGACTATACGACACCGGGCCCGCGCCTAATGTCCCATACTCCGACAATCTCCATGCGTAATCCTGAATACCTTCGCCCCTGCCTTCAAACTGGGGTAAATGCGGTGCCATTTCACCACTTACAGGAGAGAAACGTTCAGAATCCTTTCTTGGTGCGCCTTTCAGTAATTCAACGGCGAGATCGCCTTGATACTCGAACCGGTTCGCAGGGATGGGGATTCCCGCTTTCATCCCGATATGGTGATATGTAGAGGATAATTCCACTTTATTTTCAACCCATTTTTGCAGTTCCCCGCTATAGTAACGATCATCGGTTTGCCCCGGGGTTTTGAATGCTGCCTGTCGTTGTGCCTCTAGTATCCTGCCCATCATCACATCTTCGGATGCAATATTCATCCCAAAAGAACGTAGGATCGAAACCCCCTGTACTGCCATCTGTGTTCTGGTGTCACCAAGGTTTGCTGCTTCTGTAAACCCCGGGCGAAGCGGTGCTTCGTTTATCGCTTGCTGCTCGTAATCAGAATACCCGAATAAAAGTTCCTGCCGTGTTGGGGCATTACTGGAGATGTCATGTACCGGAACTGTTGATATTGCAGGTTGATTCGCAAGTTCCTGTGAGTATTTGGAAGGTGTTAGAGGTGTCCACGCTGCTGCGTATTCTCCGGCTCTTCCGGTTGCAACACCACCGGTTGGAACGGTTGCTTGGAATGAACCCTGCTGATATGTGGGGCTGCTTCCGACAACACTATTCCTCTGCTGCTGATACTCGGCGTTAATCGCATTGAACGCAGCACTTCTCGGAACGTTGTTATCATCCCTTGGTTGCGAGAATGCAATCTGCTGTTTCGCTGCTTCGTTACTCGCATCCTGCTGTGCAGCCAGTTGTGCCTGCTGCTGTAGGTATGCCTGTCCTTGCGCTGATGTCAAAATTGCCGTATTCGTTGCATCTGGGGGCAATCCATTCGCTGCCCGGTACGCTGCGTTTGCTGCTGCTGCTTCTTCTGCTGTCGGCATTGGGATACACCTTAATAATTAAGGTAATGGGGTTGCTAGCACATAAATGATTGCGTAAAAAATATGATAAAAACATTAAAAATAATGTTTGTACGTATCATACAGGATGCAGATGCCGACACTCACAAGGATTGTCCCGATTTGCCATTGATAGAACACCCTCGCCAGATCCCCGGTATACCGGTGTGCCAATACCCCATAGTAAGAACCGGTACTTGTCGCACCGAACCAGATGAGGATTGCGGCGATGATGATTCTTTTCAGTAAGAACTTGACGTTCTGGAGATTTACCGGATTATCCAAGTTTAGGGTAGGGATTGAAAATTTTGATTTGGTTGTGGTTGTAATCGGTGCAACTGGATCGAAAGGATCGAATTCGGGTTTGATTTCACGGAATGCCATAAGTCACCGGTATGTGTATGTACTAGTTCTCACTCTTTTGACTATACTTTGTCCCCAAATTACAGCGCCGAGAACTGGGATGCAGTACATAATCAGATAGTACATGTTAACGAACCACCAGACTTGATTCTGACTACGATTCGCAAAGTCACTATCATGCCCTGGTAAAGTAATCGCCATTGTCAGCATCGTATCCAGGAACCATCCCCCGAAATACGCCATTATTAACCCAGATACACAGGCAATGATAAACACCAAGAACCCCCAGTAAAACGTTGTAAAACTGACACTCCCGCCACCGGATTTGAAGATAGCGAAGTTCACAGCGAATACGAACCCGAATAGCAATATAATCGGCGGGGCATAGCGGATGAAATTAACATTCCATGCAACGGCGTTGGCAGTTTGCAAGGATACATTGCCGGATGCAATCGCGGGATTGATGGTACTGGTTAGGAAGAGATCATAAGTAAAGGACCATGCACCCCAGAACAGGATTGCTGCGCCTAGGTACAAAAAAATCATCATTGCTCCGTAGGCTAATCCGGATTCATTATCATAGTCTTTTACCATATAGACCTCGTTTTGGCTTCCATTTCCTTACGTTTCTTCCATCTGGCATACGTCCAGAGAATAGCGACAGCAGCGAATACGACAAACCCGATGAGCATACTCTCGTTAGGAGTCATCGCTTGCCTTTGCTACCTTTTCGCTTTTTTCCTTTGCATCCCATATGATTCACCTGTTCTTTCGTTCTGATTTCTCATGCGTTTTCGGCATTCCTCTCCAGTGGGGAGGAACGCGACGGGAGGGTACGGTGTACCCTTCTACTCGGATCTTGCCACGTTCTGACATAATAGGAGATGGGGGTAGAGGATATTAAAGGTTTGCTAGCAAATCGCATCACAGACCATCCCCAGGATCATCCATCTAAAAAGATAAGCACATAGTAAAAATAGGAACAGTCCAAATATCACAAAACAGCCTATGATAACCTCCGAGAAAAACAATAGAGTTTCTTGATTCCACCCCTGGACGTCCTCAAAACCCATCAAAACCCAGTGTCCCCTCGTATAAAAAATATCAGATGCGAGATTCCGTAGATGGTTGATACAACTCCCGCAATTTGTGCAAGCGTATCTGATGATAGAAGTATTACGACCGCACCCGCAATCACAAGCCACACCCCCACAAGAATCTCGAAATCGTAATCAATCATCGTATCAAAACCCCGCATCTGTCATAAACGGCGGTTTCTTATTCCGTTTCATCCAATCGGCACCTTTCTGAAGCAATGTCTCACCGATAGACTGCGGTTTGGCAGAATCAAACCTTAACGGTTTTGCCGGTCCTCTTGATACCTCGATATCCCGTGGTTGCCTCACCGGCGTTCTCTTGGTTGCTCCAGATGCCTTGACGGTTTTATACTCTTCCTTCGGTTTCCCGTAATAGGTTATCCGTAGAACCTGGATTCCGTGTTCATCGGTGTCAACATGCATTTCTTCTATGTCTCCGATGTGTAATAACTCGGAGAGATCCGGCGCGTAGTATTGGACTTTCATCATTCCCCACCCCACCCTTTCAAATACTCTCTCATTTCCTCAACATCCTTTCTTTCAAACGCAATCCCCAGATAGTGTATTCTCATCACTTCCTGGGTATGCCCCATTGATGCCGAGATTTCAAGCGATCTCTCCGGCATTGTCTTGATCAACCACGATACCAGCGTTTTGCGAAACATCTTGGGGGTAATCGCTGTAACCCCGATGCTCTTGCTAGCAGCAAGCCGGAATGCCATCAGGACATTCTTGCGATTCACGGATTTTTTGAGTTTAAGTCCGATCAGCATTTCAACCGCATGGCAACCAATCGGAGTCAGGTGAACGGTCCGTTCTCGCCATAGGCATTTCTCTTTCGTCGGTGCTGATAGTTCGATACATCGCCTGGATGCCCGATACCATTCCGGATGTTTGATGAATGCCCATAGTTCAACCCATCGCATACCGGTATTGAGAGCGACATCGGCAAGGATTTGATAAACCGGGTTTAGGTGCTCGCGGAAAGATTGGTACTCAGATAGCCGGAGAATCCGGGTGTTCTGTTTGATGATGTAGTCTGGTTTTGATTCCGGTTTTGCTAGCATGTTTTCAGTCATCTTTATCCCTCTCGCATTCAATTGCCCATACCTCGGATTTCAAGGCATTCACCTTGTCAATACTTGCTAGCATCTCATCGACTGCGAGTTGGTGCTGGAGTTTGAGTGCTTCGAGTTGTAAGAAGTTTATTTTTTGCATAATCATTTCACCATCTTGCCTGGTATCAGGCATGAGGGATGATAGGTACTCGATCCCACCATCCCCCTATTGATATTGCATTCAAGGAGTGTGTGCAATGAGGCTAAAGGAGTGTTAGGAGTCGATCATGGCACCTCCACCGGGTAAGGTAGCATGCCGATGTTTTTTGCATAATCCTCATACTCCATCTGGTCCCATTCGATGTTGTTGAAATCAAAGCCATCGAAGCATGAGGGTTGATAGTGGTACTCTTCGATATCGTGGTCTATTGAAATCATAAATTAACACCTCTTACAACATTGTCGAAAACCCGGTTGCTGTTATCCTTATGAAAGTTTTTCAACCAGTGATTAAACCGGATTAATGCCAGTTCTTTACCCTCTTGATCTTTAGTCATATACCATTCGATATCTCTATGCGAAAAGAATCCGATATGATCGGGAGATGAAATAAACGGATCTCTTCTAGCATTATTTACCATCGAATAGAATTTGTCGAATGCCTTGTCGGTATTTGTAAAATCTTGGTGTTTGCAGGTACCATTAAATAAATTGTAAATTACGGTTATCATACCGTCACCCCGGTTGCAAATACAATCCGCATTGCAAGACATACGCTAAAGGATGCTAGCATGATTGTGATAGGGATAAGTTTTTGCATAATTAATCCCTCTCGTATTGGTTGACCTTAGCAACCACTTCTTTCTCTCTTTCCTGGATTTGCCTGCTAGCAACCCGGGCTGGTGGTAGGATGATTACGCCTTGCATGGTAAGATATGATTTTGCAAACTCTTTCATTCTCGATCACCTTCAAGGTAAACCATATGCCCGGCTTCATGTGATGGACAACAGATATACACATCATCAGAACCGGTATTTTCCCGTACTAACGGGATATTACAGATAGGACATATACCGTATTTATTCTGAAGTGGTTTACCAAATATTACCGGGTGTCTTTTCATGATATCGGCAGTGCTCATTTTATCACCTTGAAATTAATATCCAATGGACCTTCATTGCCACAATTCGGGCAATAGAAATTAGGATTTCGTGGTTTTATGCATCCGATTAACGGCAGTATTTTTGAGCATACCGGGCATTGGTAATTGTGTTGGATGTGATCATTATCGATCATGATTTCACCTATACCTATATTCGTGATTGGGGAATGCCGTAAACATTCCACCATCCGGAATGGTGTTAATGTAGTGCTCTTTAATTCCACGGCAAATATCCCTTAAATCAGATGTGGTTATTTGTCCACCGGTTAACTCGTATACCGGATTATCACCAAAAGCGAACGAATGGGTTTTTTCGCCGTTAACTAACTTAGTACAGCATAATACCCCATAACGGTTAATGGTTGCAACCAGAGATAATGTTTTATCGAATATCTCTAATTTGGTCTTATATCTCCTGATAACTCCTGAGTACTTATATGGATTTAATTTATAATCCACTGCACTTTCGGCAAATTGTTTGTTGTTTAATTTGATCATACTCTTTTACACTCCATTAACCAGATAAACGGGATAACCACAAAGATATCTTTGTGATAATGTAACCCGGTTTATGCTGGATTCCCTTTAGCCGGATTGAACCGGTATGGCTTATACCAAAAAGGGATTATTAAATTTCACCTTTTAGGGTAAAATCCGTTAAGCATCCGAAATAATCAGTTAAGGATACATGAGAGCACAATTCTTTTGTATCAATGTAGCATCCCCCGCCGGCTTCAATCATCCATGAAGGATTCCCGTGCCTATCCGATTCAATCAGAACATCCTTTAGTTTATCCTGATCGTAGTCGTCAACATTTACAAGGTACTGAGTAGCCAGTAATTTATTGCAGTTTGATATCTCGAATGAATCCAGAGATTCAATGAATGCCTCATATTCCATATTGCTCATATCCTCATCATCAATGCAAGGATAATCGTTTAAGGAATTCAGTACCTCAATAATCCTTTCTGATATCTCTTCGTTAACCGTGTCCATCAATCCCTTAAGAGCAATTGCGATCCCGGTTGATCCATATACACCCCATACCTTAAAGATAAAATCCAATTCCCCGAATTCTTCAAGGAATACCTTAACATTGGATCTCTCAACCATACACGAGTTATCATAGTCCCCATACTGAAGATATTTTGACATTAAAAATAATTCATCAATTGGTGTATTGTCTAAATTGTTCTGCCTACTTATTTCTGTCAAATTCCCAAATGAGACACTATCCGATATGGGGTATGAAATATCTTCATAATAATAGTCCATGCTATCCGGGTTTTTCCTGATATGATCTTGAAATGTATTTAGGGTTGAATTCCCGATATCTTTTATGGATTCGATGGTTATCATGATTATTCATCCTCAATAACGATTTGTCCGACCGGATAATAATTATCCTCTTCGAGTACAATTTCGATATTTTCCGGTGATGATATCCCATCATCAATGCATACGCGCGAAAAATCAAAATTTTCTGCGATAATTTCATTGATGTCTTTATCAGTGAAATTATCCGGTAGTGTTCCGTTATTAATTTCGGAACGATCATTAACGGAATATCCATCCTCATCATTACCCCATGTGTCATAAGACCAAACCGTGTATGTTTTTGTCATTGCTTTTACACTCTCCTTAACTCCCGGTCCTTTTGGCCGGTATACCCTCATTGCGTCACGAGCGCGCGAACCCTAAAAGGTTGATGAGGGGGATTCCCCAACTGTTGGAATAGGTACGCGTGTCATCTTCAATCACTCCCGGAATAAACAAAGATTTCTTTTTCTCTCTTTACGATCCTGATCTCACTGATGTTCTTAACTGACAAGAGCGCGGAAACATCTTTGGCCACTTGGCCCCGGTTTTTCCTGATGTATTGCAATGTTTCAACCATGACGATCACATTATCCTGATAATACCATTCCCGTTAAACCCGATATCCTCAACAACTTTGATCTTCTCATTCACTTCTTTAAGACTGTCCTTAATTGCCTTCAGGACAACCTTATCACGGTTTAATAATTTCCCCATTTTAAGCGAACGCTTATAGGATGATTGTAACCGGTATAATTCGGCAAGTGATTGATCGGGGTTGATACATTGATCCATAGCATCTGACATACTTAAACCCTCTTTGTTACTTTGTAGTGGTTAAGGTTCTGTCTTTCAAGGATATCATGAAAGAGCATTTTTAGAACCATCAGACACATATCTGAAGTGATCTCATTGTACTGAGTCAATATAATCGAATGGCGATTTTTTGGACCTAATGTAATTTCCCAGCCATTAAGCAATTTGTTTGCGTTTATGAAGTAATCTTCATTGCCATCAGCAAAGTGGTATTTCTCATTGATGAGATCAACCACGTTTTTGATTTGTGTTTTTGTTGCCATGCTTCATTCACTCCTTAATGATTCATTATACTCCTTTTGTTCTTGCATCTGTCCTATTGTTTCTTCATAACACCCCTCAGAGCAGAACAACGATCCCATATGTTCAATGTACCCATAAGCGAGCGAGCATTGGCACCATGAACACAGTTCCGCACTTTCTGGGTATACTGTCAGATGCGAGTATTCACCGATTACTTCAGCACGTTCATGCTCTTTAGCAATGGCTATTGCTTTGTTGATATCTTCAAAGGTATACCGGTGTTCAAAATTCTTAGTCCATTCATAGCGCCCGGTTACCATATTACCGGTAATCCAAAAGCCATCTTTTGTTATCGCATATTCTTGCATGCTTCATTCACTCCTATTCCCGATATCGGGATATCCCTTTTAGGATTGAACCATATACCCGATGGTAAAAGGGATTAAGTTGTTTTTGGTTCCATTAATTGCAGTGCTTTATGATACCACATTGGATCTAATCTCATACGGCGAATAAAACCACGTGGTACTATATTCATTTTTTCAATACAATCCCCAACAACAATACTGATCGGTTCCATCTGGTTGGGTGTATTTGTTCGTGTATCAGGTTCGCACATCTCATGAGCGATCCTATATTGCTCATCGGTAATTTTTACCCAGTGATACCCTTTTTGTGTTTTTGGCATTCTCTTTCATCTCCTTTGTATACCAGATATAATCGCTATAAGTATTTATAATTATCGTTTAACGTTACATAACCGTAACAACCCCCTATACCCCCTTATCATTCTACCGCCGTAAACGTAACATCATAAGATAAGATGTTACGGTTAAAAATTGTATATCTGTTATAGAGGATTATAAAAAAGTGGATTCGATAGAACCTGTTTATTTTGTGGATCTCTTATGGGTCTATATGATCTGATGGCCCGGAAAAATAGAGCACTATATCAGATCAGGCTTTTTGTTTTTGCCGGGCACTGGTTCATATCTTAGTACCGTATTCAAAATTTTGTTTTTAGGATCTCCCCGGAGAATTCAAAAAATAATTTTTTAAAACTCAGTACCCCCCCCCCCCCCCCAAAAATTATTATTGGCACTTTTGTTTTTTTTTGGGGGAAAAAACAATAAAAATATTTAAAAAAAAAAAAATTTTTTATAAAAAAAAAAAA
>Ga0315278_10000270_pt1 | contig 47085 bp, 40 predicted proteins | sample YL17G06_0_MG_FD_203880 | JGI IMG/M metagenome (GOLD analysis project Ga0315278, IMG submission 203880) | Sediment microbial communities from Yellowstone Lake, YNP, Wyoming, USA - YL17G06_0 | ecosystem: Environmental > Aquatic > Freshwater > Lake > Sediment | place: USA: Wyoming | collected... | reverse complement strand
CTTGTTTCGTTGTTTTTGAGTAAAATACATCTATCCAGGCTAAAAAAACAGACATTTCAGGACAACTTTTTTCCGGAGATCAGTTTGGGATAGAATATTTCCCGGTTCACTGATACCCGCTTAAATTGAATCAAAATTACAAACTAATAAAAGTTTTTAGACAGCCTGCCGTTAGCTTTAACTGATAATCTCTGCCATCTAGACAATTACCTGAGAAAACTGCTCGGATATCATAAGGCTCCCTACCACCATGATAGAAACTGGATGACAAATACCTGCTTGGGAAATAACATATTCTATCTTTTTAAGTATTAACTTTGTGATAAAATAAGTAGAGATGGATATTCAGACTAGAAAGATAAATTTTGTCCAAGAATTCTTGCGGCTGCGAAATATTAAACTGATCGAAAAGCTTGAGAAAATTCTCCTTGAAGATAAGGCCAAGGATTATGAGGCTAATCTCAAACCGTTGAGCATTGATAACTTCAATAAAATGATTGATAAATCTATTGAAGATGCCAATCAAGGAAATGTTGTTAGTGCTCGAGAATTAAAAGAATCCATTAAAAAATGGAAATAGTCTTCAAGATTCTCTGGACTGATTTCGTTATCAACCAGCTTAAAGACATCTTTGATTATCATTTGATTAAAGCAAGTCCAAACGTTGCTCAAAGACTTGTTCTGAAAATAATAGATGCAACTATAATTCTTGAAAATAATCCAAAATCTGGTCGAAAGGAAGATTTGCTTGCGGACCGACATCAAGAATTCCGATTTGTAATTGTGAAAAACTACAAGATTATTTACTGGATTGACTATGAATTTAATATTGTAAATATTGCAATAGTTTTTGATACCAGACAGAACCCAAAAAAGATCAGAAAAATCAACTAACTATCTGAGATTCGTATCTGGACTTTTTCTCTTGATTTTTAATCCTATAATCGGGACAGTTCTGTAATAGAGATTTAATAAACAGCTTAAGCTAATAAATAGGACTTCATGTGGTCTGCAAGACCCAAATTGAACACGGACAATGCTAAAAATAATAGGTTTGTCACGGTTTTTGCTTTTGCTCCTGAACCTAAGACAACTTTGTAACTGGTGATAAACCCGGACCCTCCTCACTCGCTTCGCTCGCACGGGGCAGGCGCTACACACGTATCGTTAACCAGCTTCAATACCTGGACGGCCCACTTTCGTTACACTTCAGTGGCCAAAGCAAAAACACGTGCCATACCCTCCTCCCCACCGGGACAGTTTTCCCGCATTCACGACTAAAGTCGTTTCTGCGGGCAAAGCTGGTTAAAGTACCAGGACTCTGCACAGTGCGGCGTCAGGTAACACCTACTAATTTTATTACCGGGCCGCCAGCTGGCATTAATAACAACCCCTAGACCAGAGACTTGATAGTTTGTTGACTCTTCTTGACAATGACCGTTATTTTAGATAATTTTGTACTGAATTTAGAGACTTGACTTGTGTTTAAGAAATAACGCCCGCTAACTATCGAAAAAGTATTTGGATTAATAATTAAGTATCTGAAAATAAAAGATACAAATGAAGAGATATAATAAGATAATTTGGGGATTGATTATTGGAAGCACATTTCCATTATTTCTTTGTCTATTATCGATAGTTATATGGTTTTACCTAGATAAATCAGAAAGTAGGGTTCTATTTTATTTGGCCTCTGGTTTATTGCTTGGATTAATTATAGATTTCAAGTTTTTAAAAGGCTGGATTAATAAAAGATATGAATTACCATTTTGGTTTATACTGGGGATTTATGTTTTTTACAATATTGGTCTATATGGAATGTTTATGGGGTTCCCAGTTTTCAATGTATTTTTAGGTTTGGTTGCAGGATATTATTGCAGTCAAAGAATTCTTTTCAAGAAGATTCCTTCTGAAAAGCATTACAAACTAATAAATCATGTTTCAATAATTACTGGACTAATAATGTTTTTGATTTGCATTTCGTCAGGATTTATCGCTTTAGCAGGAGAAGGAGTTGGGTATGATATACAAAAAATGCTAGGATTAAGATGTGTGATTGCAAAATCAATGATTTTGGGAATCACCTTGATTGGGGGGATTTCATTGATAACCTTTACAATTGCATTGACAAAAATAACAATGATTAAAACTTTAAAAATAATAAAGCTCCGCTAACACGGATGGTTAATTGACTTCGTCGAGCTCGGATTCCCATGCGGGGTCTCCTCGGTTGCCTTCGGCCGGCGCACAAGCTGTCATGGTTTTTACAGAGCCATCTTGACAAGATTATCGAGACATGACAAACCCTGTCCACTTACCGGGACTCATACGTAAGACAGTTTTATCTGGACGAGAAAACTTGCGTCCGTCTACCGTGACTTTGCAAAAACTCATGCCAGCCCTGACCCTTCACTGCGCTCAAGGCAGGCTCCGACGGCAACTATCCATACGTGCCGGGCCATTATGCTTAAGCAGTTCGCGCCTAGACAATTAATTAATCGAGATAAAATGCCTTAGCATAACTCACCGAATAGAATTGGATTTATAAGTCCAGGCAGTTTTATAACCGACGAGAGACACTTTGGGAGAAACTTTCTAGCCACTTACCAAATTTTCGATACCGTGATAAATTATGCAGTCACAACTAAACCAAGATCTAAAACAACCGATAATCACACTGAAATGGTTTCTGCAACTTTATCTAGACAAATATATCATGACAAGACAACCCTTGCCCACCTACCCAGACTGGCAAAAACCGCACCTGTGGCTGACAAAGACGCAATTAACCATAGTTCAAAGTCTTTATCTGTTTTTAACCGATTAATAACTTATTGAATAATTAAAATGCTATACCTTCACTGACCTCAGAATAACAAAAAAAGGGGTTCAATGTATTGTGACCCCTTAGATTTTTTCTGATGAATAAATTCTGAAACTATTTTCCCCACTTCTTAAAAGCAGCTTCGATTGCAGGGCCTGCTTTGCCGAGGTCAGCTGGTGTCATAACAGGATAAAAATCAATCTCTGCTTTTAGCCAGATGAAAAAAGGTTCAGCTATTGCCGGAATTTGTGATGCATCGTCCATGTTAACTATAACATAGGCACCCCGGCTGCCACAAATAGTCGTGAAATAGGCTGCTTCAGCCTTCACTTCCGAAAGAAGATCCTGCATTTTCTTGCCAAACAGTGGATCCTTCAATAGGTCGTTGCCTCTTTCACCTGAGGCCATCTTAACTCTCATAATGTACTTCATAATTCTAATCTTATATATATTTAGACTAATTAAACATAATTGGATAAAATATGTTCCACAAAAAAGATTATTTAACTAAACTTTATGATTAAGCCTTGTGTTAATTAATGTAAAACTGTGAGAAAATTGAGTTATGGTTGAAAATGCAGGACACTGTTCTTGTAAGTCATCGGAATCAGATCCGGGGCTTACTGTTAAGCCCGTAAAATGGCCAGTTTCACCTTCAGTTGTAGAAATGTTGTTAAATATAAGACAATAAAAAAAACGCAACTCATTGAATATTAATTAAGTTACGTTTTATATTAGTGATTCCGGAGCGACTCGAACGCTCGACCCACAGCTTAGAAGGCTGTTGCTCTATCCAACTGAGCTACGGAACCGATATTTTGTAATTGAAGCTCCTCGCAACCAGCTGCGAGGAATCTTCGATCCCCAAATAGGAATTTTATTTTTTATGCTCGCTAACCCCGCGGCAAGCAGCGGGGAACCGAGCTTGCGAGCTCGGCGAAGCCAATGCGCTCGCGGGGATTCAAAAAGCTTCAAATCATTTGGTTCCAAATGCCAGACCCATCCCGATAATTCGGGACCAACTGAGCTACGGAACTTTTACAGGCTGCAAAAATACATTATTTTTCAATAGTAACAAGGAAAACATCCCCCTGTCCCCCTTCAAAGGGGGAAAAATCTGGTCGGAACTATTCACTGCGATTTCATAAAATTGACCAGTCCTTTATTGTCAATTATCTGCTTAAGCTTATCCGGAAGCGGATCAAATGTAAATACTGCAGAACCAATTATTATCTTTCCCCTGTTAAGGTCCAGATTAACTTTATCACCTTTAGAGTATGCATTTACTGCCTCTTTATGAACAATCAGCACCAGACCCTGGTTAATGGAAGAGCGATAAAATATTCTGTTCACCGATTTTGCAATGATAGCTTTTACTCCTGCATTAGCCAGTCCAACTGATGGATGTTCCCTTGAACTTCCACATCCGAAGTTTTCACCGGCAATAATGATATCCCCATTTGATACATTCTTGCTGAATTCAGGATCAAAATCTTCAAAAAGATGAGGCATAATGGCAGCAGGGTCTGTACTTAGTATATTATAGGTATGCTTTCCTGCAAACATCTGATCAGTATTCATATTGTCAGCATCTGCATAATTCCATACAGAACCAATTTTCCTGTTTTCGCCCGGTTTTATCTCAAATGTTTTGCTCTGGGTTATCTTAAAAGGAAATCTTTCTTTACCAGGGCTTTTTCTTGGATCAGTAATCACACCGGTTAAAGATGACAGAGCGACAGTTGCCGGTGAAGCCAGGTAAATTTGTGCCTCCTTATTCCCCATCCTTCCCGGAAAATTGCGGTTAGCTGTAGAAATTACTGTATGTCCGTTTGCAGGGATCCCCTGGCCAGTACCCAGGCATGGACCGCACGAAGGAGTGAGAACGTTTGCTCCCGACTCAATGAATGTTGAGATAATACCTTCCTCAATCGCCTGAAGGAAAATCTTTCCGGAGGCAGGTATGATATGAAGCTGAAAACCCTCCTTTACAATCTTTCCTTTCAATATTCCCGCAGCTATTCTCATATCTTCTATCCTGCCATTCGTACAGGTGCCAATGAGTCCTTCATGTACAATTGTACCGGCAACTTCAGCAACTGATTTTACATTATCAACATTATGAGGCGCAGACACAACGGGGAAGACATTATTCAGGTCAATATTTATTTCACTGAAATATTTTGCTCCATCATCAGCCCATATTCCACTTGTCTTTTCATTAAAAAATTTATCAAGAACTTCATCTACAGGGAAAACAGCATTTTTTGCACCCATTTCTGAAGCAAGGTTAGCGATTGTCATACGGTCTGAAATATCGAGGTTTATAACACCATCTCCATGATATTCGATTGACATATAGTTTGCGCCGTCAGACCCTATCATGCCTATAATCCATAAAGCAAGGTCTTTTGCTGAGACACTTTCCTTTAACCGGCCGGAAAGGGTTATTTTAATTGATTCAGGTACCCTGAACCAGGTCTCTCCTCTTTTCCAGATACCAGCCGATTCGGTACGATCAATACCTGCAGCAAATGAATTGAAAGCGCCTGCTGTAGAGGTATGGCTATCGCTCCCGACGATTAGCATTCCGGGCCGGGCATGGTACGACATGATCTGATGACAGATACCTTTTCCTGCATCATAAAATTTATTAATGCCCTGTTGAGAAACAATATCTCTGATATCCTGATACTGCGTTGCCATCTTTGCATCAGTTGGAGGGGCATTATGGTCAAGAACCACAAGCAACTGGTCGGGGTCTGCAACATTTTTCCCTCCCATTTTTTGAAAAGTCTTATAAATGCTTGATGTATTGTCATGAGTAAGAATAATATCAGGCCGGGCAAATACTATTGCTCCTGCAGGAGATTTAAAGATCTTTTCAGCAAACGTTTGTGGGTTCATATAAACTATACTAACGGATGATTATTACTAATATAATATTCAGGCACAAAGGCATAAAGGCATAACCTCATAACAACATAACGTCATAACGACATACCGGAATAGTTTTACTTACCAAGTAAACCACCATTCTGGTATACGTCAAACTGAACATCTGAAAATGGCTCTGCTTCGGAAACTTTTTTATTTCGAATATTTTCAATCTTACCGGTTTTTAGATTTACAATAATCTGATCACCGTCTTTTAGATCCATCTTAAACAAAGATTTGCATGTGATTATCGGAAATGCAGCGTTTATAGCGTTTCTTTCATAAATAGCACCAAACGATTCTGCAATAATTGCCTGGATTCCAAGTGCCGAGAAGCAATCGACTGCCTGTTGTCTCGAACTTCCGCATCCAAAATTTTTCCCTGAAATGACAATATCTCCTGGTTTTACTTTTCTCGAAAAATCTTCAAACCCTTTCAGGTTATCGAATGTGTACTTTCCCATTTCCTTAATTTCTGTTATTGCAAGATACCTGTTATGAAATATCATATCAGTATCTATATTATCCTTTTGTACCAGCCAGATTCTTCCTTCAATAACAGATTCTTTATTTTCTGTGGTTTTCTGTTGTTGAATCATCTTTTCAGGTTCTGATATCTTCTTAGGCTTAACGAATAGTGCTGGTATTTCCGGGATATTATCTGGTGTTGTGATATATCCTGCGATTGCAGAAGCTGCTACTACCTCAGGCGATGCCAGATAAACACTCCCTTTTCCCTGTTTTCCGGGAAAATTCCTGTTGCCTGTACTTATGGTAACCTCACCCGGCCCGTTCTGTCCTACCTGTCCTGCCGCACAACCTGCGCAACCTGCATTGGATACAAGAGCACCTGCCCTTTTAAAGACAGCAATAAGACCATCATTCAGACATTGTTTCCAGATTGCATCAGTAGCCGGAACAATTTTCAACACAACTCCCGGGGCCACCATCCTGCTTTTCAGAATGGCAGCAACTTTCAGCATATCACTCATCCTGCCGTTTGTACAACTGCCGATGAATGCTGAATCGATTTTTCTGCCATAAACTTCTGAAACATTTACAGTATCGTGTGGCTCACCGGGACGTGAAACCATAGGTCGGAATTTGGTTACATCAATGTTGAAGATTTTGTCATAATGTGCATTTTTGTCTGCAACAAGCGGTTTAAATTTTACTTTTGAACGTTTTGAGCAATAATCGATTATAGCTTGAGTAGGTGGAAACAGAATAATAATAGCACCCATTTCAGTGGCCATAGATGATATGGTGATCCTGTCATCAAGGTTCAGATAGTCAACCGATGAACCATACATTTCAACTGAGTAACCCAGGAGTGAGTTAGCCCCGAATAAATTAAGCAGATTAAGAACAATATCTTTTGAACTTACATCGTCCGGAATTTTTCCTTCAAAGTTCATTTTAGCCGATGGTGGTATTTTAAACCAGACTTTTCCTTTGTGCCAGGCTGATGCAATATCCATATCGCCCATTCCCTGTCCAAAAGCTCCAACAGCCCCGAGAATATTTGCATGTGAATCGGTTGATACGGCGGTGGCACCAGGGAAAACGTAGCCTTCCTCTATCAGAATATGTGTACCTATACCGGCATCAATATCATACACTTTTATTCCTTGTTCACGTGCAAAAAGACGGCAAAGATGTTGATTGACAGCGTATTCCTGGTCAGAGCCGGTAGGATTACAATCGAAGGTGAATAAAGTTTTATCAGGATCATGGATAGTTAATCCAAAATCTTTAATATTTTTAATCACATTTGCACCTCCAAAATCACGAGCGACCCTCGAATCAATATCAATATCAACAATTTCACCCGGATGCACAACATCATATTTTGAATGGGTAGCAAGTATTTTTTCAAGCAAGGTCATTGCCATATTTAAATTATTAAAGTATAACAGAATTTATAAATAACTAATATTTCAGAACATTATTTGAACTGAGCCCTGTAATCTCTTGGAGAGATGCCTTCAGTTTTCCGGAATTGCTTATTGAAATTTGAGATACTTGCGAAGCCACATTCCATAGCTATATCATGAACCTGGTATTCCGTTTCGCGCAAAAGGTAACAGGCCTTGTTAGTCCGCACTTTGTTAAGATATTCAACAAAACCAGCTCCGCAGTTCTTTTTAAAGTACCGGCTGAAAGAAAAGGGGCTCATCTTTGCAATTTTTGCTATTTTTTCCAGAGAGACAGGTTTGAAATAATTCTCTCTGATATAGCTATAAACATCTGTCATTCTCTTATTTCCCCTTTCGTCAAATGCCAGTTTATAATTTTCTGAGCACAAGTAACCTCTATTATCCGAAGAACACAATATTTTAAATACATTGAAAAAATCAATCATTTTATCAATACCTTTATTATTAATCATCTGAACAAGGTGCATTTCAGTTTTTTTGGCATCTACAACTGAAAAGGCAATACCTCTTTCAGCTTCATTGAGCAGTTCTTTCAGGCGGTGCAATTCGTGCTGCGATAATAATGCATCACCGAGGGATGCAAGCTTAAAATGAACCACGATCCCATGATTGACCGGTAGATTATTATCGTGCCTGTAATAGTTCCAGCAATGAGGAATATTACCGGCAATAAAAACCATGTCGTACTGATCAAATAATTCAACACTGTCACCAATAATACGGGTACCGTTACTTTTTATATTCAGAACAAGTTCATACTCGGGATGAAAGTGCCACAAACCGTCTGTATCGTTGATATATGCAGCTCTGAATCCACCGCTATCATCATATAATATCTTTTCAAGTTCAGCAACCATGGTAAAAAGTTGTTATTTCAATTCAGGTAATATCAAATTTAAACAATATTTTATCAATTGATGACAAAAGTCTATTCATAATTTATTTTAAATAAATTTGATTATGTGATATTAATTTTATATTTTTGTTACCAAGCTCATGCAATTGGTTTTAAAGAGGAGATGAGCAAGGGTGGGGAGTGAAAATCAACAGGATTGTATTGCAGACATTGACTTTCACATCAGGAGCCTTAGGAATAGCGCCAGCTAACCATGGTTCCGTCCTTTTATCAGACAGTAGACACGGGAATTATCTCATTAATAAAGCCCGCTCCCTGATTTTCACGACCACCCTTTCTCCTCTTATTTTTTGCTTTTCTTCTCCTCCTCGCTTTTTATCAATGAATTTATAATGGTTCCGCTTTAAAAATAAAATTATCTTTGAGTTCATTCAGGAAAAGGGGATAACTGAATATATTTACCAATAACCTGTATAGAGTACAATGAAGACCTATATCAGAAGAAGGGAAAAGAATAATCATCTGGTAGTTTTATATGGTGGCTGGGGGACTGATGAGAACGTCTTCACTCCTCTTTGTCATGATGAGTTTGATTTCATTCTTTTTTACAACTATTCAGCCGATGAAGCCCTGGTGCTTCCAGAAATGAAGACTTATGAGAAAATAACCCTGATAGGTTGGTCATTGGGTGTATGGGCGGCAGAGTACCTCTCACCTAAGACTGGCATTAAACCAGATATTACAATTGCAGTAAATGGTACTCCAATACCAGCCGATGACCAGTTTGGCATCCCGCTTAATGTATTTGAAGGGACATTGAATAATATTACCGAGGAAAACATTGAAAAATTCTATTTCAGAATGTTTGGAGATAAGAAATCATACCAAAATAATATCGAGAGGGTTCCTCACAGAACTCTCAAATCATTGCACGATGAACTTCGTTGGTTATATAACCGCATAATGGAACAAAAAGATCCAGGCTTCCGATGGGATTATGCAGTGACAAGTGAAAGAGACCGGGTGTTCCCTTCAAAAAATCTCGATGGCTATTGGGAAAAAGAAAAGAATACAAAACACATTATCCTACCCCTTCCTCATTACTTTTTCAATAAGTGGGAATCATTTCCCGATTTTATAAGCTTCGTTGAAAACTACAAAGCAAAACAGACAAGACAAAAGAAAGAGCTGATAAGAAATATTAAAGATCTTTGATTAAAATATTGGAGTCAGATTTGGTAATAAGTTTGTCAAATTTCTCCAGCATTGAAATGACTTTCGCATAATCCTTATTCTTATTGACCATTATCTGCCTGATACCTTTCTTATCAAGACGTGAAAATACATAACTGACAGTTAATCTGTTTATGTCTAAAGCAGGCTGATATAACCGTTCCTTCTGTTCATTTTCATGAATTTCAGAAATCAGATTTACGCTATTGAGATCCTGAAGTATATCGCGTGCAAGTCGAACTGGTATTTTAAGAGTAATTGCAATATGCTCAGCGCTGATAGGTTTCTCTCCTGCTGAAAAGTTACTGATGATCATATGCATTATCATCAGTACCAGAGCTCGTTTCTGATAGTTGCTTATATTTAATGCTTCAGATTCAAACTCATAACGTGAGATATTCTGATTGGCAAAAGAAAGTTCAGCTCCAAGGAGGACAACTATCCAGGTACTCTGTAAAAGGATAATAAATAACGGCACAGCTGCAAAACTACCATAAATGGCACTTAGTTTTGTTATACCGAATTGCAGATCAATATATACCAACTGTAAGACTTGTATGATTGTTCCCGTTACTATGCCGGATATCAACGCAGGAATGAATTTAACCTTCGCATTTGGCATAATAATAAATAAAATTGTCAATGTTATCCAGCTCAGGAAATATGGTGCTAACTTAACCAGGAAACTAATAACAGGTTTAAATAAATCCAGGATTGGTGCTTTAGTCATATAGTCCGCAAGTTCGGTACTGACAAAAACTGTGATGCTGCTTGAGAGTATAATAAAGACAGGTGCAATAAGCATAATAGTCAGGTAATCAGTAAATTTTCTGTACCACGGCCTGGAAGATCTGATTTGCCATATATGATTGAATGAGCTTTCGATATTACTGAGCAATGACATGACTGACCAGAAAAGGATAACCATTCCAACTCCGGCTATATAACCACCCCTTGTTTCGTCAAGAGCATTCCTGGCATTCTTCACTAACCAGTTCAGTACCTCCTGGTGAGCCTGGAATTTATCGGCTATTATTTGTACAAGATTCTTATCAAGGCCAAAACCTTTTGCAATTGCAAAGGCAATAGCTGCAACAGGAATTACAGAAAGAAGTGAATAAAATGTCAGAGCAGATGCCCGCAACTGTACTTTATCATTTAAGAAACCCCGGGCAGCCAGAACAATTATCCGTAACTGTTTAAAAAGAAAGATTTTCCCCTTTGAGATTTCCGAATGCGGAGTGTGCCAGATTGCATCATTCAAACGCTTTATCTGATCTATAGCCCAAGAAACAGGATTTGCCATAATATTATATTTCTATTAATATCAATAAGTTATGAGTAGAAACGACTCTATGGATCAAATATACGAAATACCTGAGGGTGTGTAATAGAATAGAGTGTAAATAATTGCTATTTTCACTCCTTAAATTAACCAAAAGATGAAAATTGACATTCTGAAGTTTTTTGAAGGAGCCCATAAAGCAAAAGGGGTTGCTGTTATTATAGATGTATTCAGGGCTTTTTCAGTCGGTTGCTATGCGTTTGATGCTGGCGCAGTGCGAATAATTGCAGCAGCGGGTGTAGATGCTGCATTTCAATTAAAAAAGAGGTACTTAAATTCCGTTCTTGTCGGAGAAAGAGAAGAGAAAAAAATTAAGGGGTTTGACTTTGGGAACAGTCCGACAGAAATTATTAAAACTGACCTTCATGGAAAAACTGTTATTCATACTACCACAGCAGGTACAAGAGGGCTGGTTAATGCTGTAAACGCTGATGCGGTTATAACTGGTAGTTTTGTCAATGCCGGTGCAATCGTGAGATATATTAAAGCTATTAATCCTGAACATGTGTCACTTGTTGCAATGGGCTACAGAGGAACACTGTCAGCCGAAGAGGATCAGTTATGTGCTGAGCTGATTCAAGCTGGGTTGAATGATAAAAACAATATTTTTGATAAGAGAATTTCTGATCTTCAATATACTTCAGGTAAGCGATTCTTCAATCCTGAAAATATTGATTTTTCACCTCCTACCGACTTTTTTCTCTGTATCATGAGAGACAGATTCAATTTTGTGCTGCAAGCCGAAACAAGATTTGATGGTAATATTAATCTTATGAAAATAGATATTTAATCAATAGAAATCAGCTTTGGCAGATCAGAATATACACAATGCGAAGTGGCTTATTCCAGAAATATTATTATTGACTTCGTATTAAAATTTCATTTCCTGATTAAAACGATGATTAAAAAATCGGAAGAATATTTTTTCTCCTGTGAATTTCGCGGTAAGTGCAGAACATACATATTTTATAGAAGCTAAACAATTTTAGTGAAATATTACTGGAGTCAAGCCTGATCTCCATTCGATCCCTGAACCTGATAAATATCCCGGCTAAAATTCGTGTTAATCTTAAAAATCTGAGTCTATTATACACCCTGAGTATCCTTGCTGTTTCCGCGAATGTTTTCTTATCGGTAACTTTATCATAGAGTTTACTGAGATTTTCTATGCCCAGCTTTGTTTTATTAAGAAAATCTCTATTCGATTCAAGTCCCTCATGCATAAGCCCATTATCAATATGGAGGATGTCAATACCGGCTTTTTTCAACTGATAGCCCAACAATGTATCTTCGTGCCCATATTGTTTTAGCTCTTCATTGAAACGGATTATAGAAAAGATCGATTTGTCAATTAGAACATTAAATGTTGAAAAACTAGCATGAGGGTGCTTATTTCTTTCTGCTGCTTTACGTTGTTCTTTAAACTTTCCGTATTTCCACCTGAGAAGTTTGTCGGGGTCACCCGGACGACTTTCATGATATAATGTTCCACCACATAATACCCTGCAGACAGTCATCATGGGGAGCCACTTAAGCAAATATGCTTCAGCAGTACCAGGTAACATTACATCGGCATCAATAAAGAGTAAAAAATCGCCTTCAGCTTCAAGAGCCAGCCTGTTTCTGATTGCAGCTCTTCCAATATTTTTGTTTGAAGAGATCACTCTAACACCATCACCTTCAAGTGACCGGTATTTTTTCCTGTATTCAGCTGATGAACCGTCATCCCCAATAAGTATTTCACAGAATTCAGGAACTTTCCAAAGGGCACTTTTCATGCTGTAAACCAGTGCAACAACATCGTAATCATATACAGGAATAAGCAATGAAATCATCAGTTTTCTTTCCCATGGTTGATATATCAAAAGTACAATTTATTTTCTTAATATTTACTGATCTAACTTTGGCAAAGAAATTGCAATGACTAATTTTGCAGATGTCTATAATAATCTTATTTATGTATGAGAAAGATTTTTTTTGCAGCGTTAATATCAATGGTTTCAGCATTTTCGTTCAGCCAGCAAAAAAATGGCTATGAAATTGATATTACCATTCGCGGACTTCAGGATTCTGTTGTTTATCTGGCATACCACCTTGGCGATAAGCAGTACATTAAGGATACTCTCAAGCTCGATAATGCGGGACATGTATTAGTCATGGGCCAGGAAGTTTTGTCTCAGGGAATTTATATGATTGTACTTCCGGGTAGAAAATATTTCGAAATATTGATATCCAAGGATCAGCACTTTGCCCTTAACTGCTCATATAATGATTATTTCAACACACTAAAATTTATCGGATCAGATGAGAATTCTGCATTTGTCGATTACCAGAAAAAATGGATGACAATGCAGCAACAAGCAGCCAGTATTGCTAAAAGAATTCAAAACAACAAGCAGCGCAACGATTCTTTGAAAATACTTACTTCAATACAGAAGCTTCAGGAAGATAAAATGAAATCGTATTTGAAAAGTGTAATAAATGATAATAATGGAAATTTGCTTGCTCTGCTGGTTAAAGCCTTGCTCCCACCTGAAGTTCCTGAATTTTCAGTTCCGGCAGTAGTCTCAAACCCCGATTCGGTGAGATGGGTTTGGAATTACAATTATAATAAGGATCATTTCTTTGAAAATGTTGACCTGACAGACGAGAGATTGCTCCGGACACCAATATTGCAAGCAAAGCTTAACGCTTTCTTCACAAATGTTGTAATTCAGTCACCTGATTCAATTAATAAGGAAATTGACAGGATAATTCAAAAATGTAAAAGCAATTATAAGGTTTATCAGTTCATTGCGGTCTTTCTTTTTAACCATTTCAGAGAAAGTGAAATAATGGGGCACGATGCCGTGATGGTTAAGTTGGCTGATGATATTTATCTTTCCGGGAAAGCCGATTGGGTATCAAAAGAATTTAAAGATGACCTAAGGAAGCAAATTGAACTGATAAGGCCCAATCTGATTGGGAAAAAGGCAGAAAACCTTGTAATGGACTCTTATAAAGGAATATTTGTTTCATTATACGATATTGAGAAGGAGCTTATTATTTTATATTTCTGGGAGCCTGATTGTGGACATTGCAAAGAATCAACCCCAAAACTTAAGGCTTATTATGAAACGGCGAAAAATGATAATATTGAAGTCTTTGCAGTATGTACCACAGCGGATAAACCAAAGTGGACAAAATATATTGAGGATAATAAACTTACATGGATAAATGGATGGGATCCTGCGAGAAGCTCTCATTTTGACTACTATTATAATGTTCAGTCGACCCCGATGGTTTATATCCTTGATAAAAATAAAAAAATAATTGCCAAGAAGCTGGCAGTGGAAGACATACCTTCCTACATAGATAATTACAGGAAGTATTTCAAATAGGCTGAATTCCTTCCCTGCCTAAGCAACTTACCAATTCATAAATTGACCCGAACTCCTTCGCTGAATGGCGCGTTGAGAGTTGCCATTTACTATTTTTCACGGAAGGTAATATTATATAAGGTATCGTTTCCCATTCTGATACAGAAAAACCTGCTCTGTTGATTGCTTTTTCCGTCCAATGCCTTCTGATGCCATCACCTTCAATATATAACCTGCCTTTCTCCACACTCCTGAATGAAAAAGTACCATTTTCAGAATTAAATTGAACTGGTGATGAATCGAAAAGGTGATCAAATGCCCCTGCAATCATGAGATCCTCAGGAGCTCCCTGAATGAGATTATTATCAAGTATCAGCCAGATTTTATCTGATTGACTAATAGCCATATGAAGATCATGAGTTGAGAAAATGACGGTTTTTTCACTTTCCTGTGAGAGTACATGCATAAGATGAAGGATCTCATATTTACTTCCTATATCCAGGAAGGCAGTAGGTTCGTCCATTACCATTATTCCTGTATCCTGTGCTAAAATTCTGGCTATCATAGCTCTCTGTCGTTCCCCGTCGGAAAGTTCAGAAACGAACCTCTTACAAAAGGCTAACATTCCTGTATTTTCAATAGCATCCATTATAACATCATGATTTTTCGCATCAATTTTCCCCATCCAGTTTGTATGGGGAAACCGTCCAAGTGCAACGAGGTCATATACACTCATATTACTGACCTTCACGATTTCAGTGGAAATATATCCGACTTTTTGTGCAAGATCAATTCTTGAATAATCCCTTATATTTTTGCCGTTATAAAAAATTTCACCTCCCAGAGATGGCTGCAATCCTGTCAGTGTTCTTAAGAGTGTACTTTTACCGATTCCGTTCCTTCCGATAACAGCAATAAGTTCGCCTTTAACAGCGCAAGCTTCAAGCGGAGGAAGAAGAACATTTTCATGTCTTCCTGAAACATACCCGATTTTCAGTGAATCAAAAGATAATATTTCTGTTAAATTCTTTTCCATTAAAATAACCCTGAATATTTCCGGTTTCGCAAAATTACCCAGATAACGACGGGAATACCAATCAATGAGGTAACTGAGTTCACAGGAAGGACATTATTTGATCCGGGCAACTGAGAAATAATGTCACTGGCGAGCATTACTGCTCCACCGGCAAGAATTGTTCCGGGTATTAGAATCTTATGATCGGATGTTTTAAATAAAATCCTTGCAATATGCGGTACTGCTATTCCAATAAAGCCGATGGGTCCGCAAAAAGCTGTAACACTACCTGCCAGAATACTTGTACATGCAAAGATCACTACCCTGGCGAACCTGATATTCAGTCCAATACTTCCGGCGTAACTTTCGCCCAGTAACAATGCATTTAACATTTTAGCTGAGATCAGACTCAGCAGTACACCTACTGAAACAGAAATAAGAAGAACATTAAGCTGACTTGAGGAAAGATTACCTAAACTTCCCATTGTCCATATAACATAAGCTTTCAACATTGTCTCATTACTGAAATACTGCATTAGAGTTACTATTGCAGATATCCCGCTTGAAAGCATAATTCCGAGTATAAGAATGGTCATTATATCTTTAACTCTCGATGAGATAAACATTATCAATATCATCACCGCACCGGCACCAGCCCAGGAGGCAGCCACCAGAATCCAGTTACCCAATCCTTTTAAACTGTCGGGTGAAATATTTGCAGAAAACCCAAGTATAACAAAGGCAACGCCCAGACTTGCTCCTGAACTTAAACCCAGAACATCTGGCCCTGCCATAGGATTCCTGAAAATTGTCTGCATCTGCAATCCGCTCAATGATAATGCTACACCAACAATTAATGCAGTAATTGCTTTCGGCAATCTGAATCTGATGATAATGGTTTCAAAGTTACTATCGGTATTGGTAATAATAGCTTTAATTACTTCAGATGCCTTTATGCTGACTGATCCAAAAAAAATATCTAGGAGGAAGAGACCGGCAATCATAAACATAAGAATTGCAAAAACATTTTTATTTCGGGTTTCGCATCTTAGAATGCTAAATGTTTCTTTTTGCTGTTTAGTTTTCAAAGGATCTCTTCTTAAAAAATTTTCCTGTAAAAGTATAGCTCATTATTAATGAAAAGATCAGGATGCAAAATTGATGCTATATCTTTAAGAATGAGATGTGGATAAATAGTTCCGCTTTCCCAATAATCATTTCCTCCATTTACTGTTATCCGTTTATTATTGTTAAACAGATGCCCATTTTTATAGCAGGGAAGTTTCATCAGCCGTTGATCAACTATAGAAATCTCTTCTTTAGTTTTTATACTTCCTATATTAAGCCAATAGTCAGCAGTTAATGCACGCAGATAAACATTTTCAATTCCGAATGGCATAGATACGGAAGATTCGGTATTCTGCCAGAGATAATTTCCACCGGCATCTTCTATCAACTTACTTATAAATGAATTACCTGGTGAAATATACCATGTGTCTTTATATGGAAGGCCCAGAAGAACTTTTGGTTTATCAGAAATATGCTGGCTTATATATGATTTCATCATATTGTATGTATCAACTTCTGATTTATAAATACTGTCAGCCAAACTCTCTTTACAGTAGAGTGCTCCGAACAATTTAATCCATTCTGCTTTGGTTAAAGGGTCTATTTCAAGATAGTCAGCATTAAAAATAACCTTAACGCCTAACTCTTTTATTTTTTCAATATAACCGGCTGACTCACTTCCTATTCCATACATCATTATCAAATCGGGTGAAATATTAAGAATCAACTCCTTATTCAAATTGCCTTCATATCCGACATCCTCAACAAGACCCTTCTCAATTTTTTTGATAAGACTACCTGAAAAAATGAATCCGGTACCCGACACTCCTGAAATAGTGTTCTCTTCCCCTAACACTGAAATCATTGCAACATGAGTGGTCGACATGCAAATTATCTTTTCCAGCGGAACAAAAATGACCTCAGAAGAATCCAGTCCATCGTTCAATTCAGACCCTCTTCTTACAAGATAATAAACCTGATTTACATCATTAGCTCCCTGCCAGGGATTAATAATTGTGAGAATTGTGTAACCGTTCTTTTTTTCAAGTGTGAATCTTTCTGCTTTTGAAATTTTATTTCTAAAGTCAGAAAATTTGTCTGCAGTCTTATTATCAATATTTCTGCAACCTGAAGCTGTGAGCATTGCCAGTATCAATATTGATTTAAAGACATTCATTCTTTTCAGAGTCGTCGTATTTGAAGTATAACTCATCTGGCTTGAGAATTAATATCTCAATTTAAAGCACATTGATCCTGGAATTATATCCGCTCTCTGTTTTGAGACAAACGTTCCATCATTTTTATAAAGTAATACATAACCCTGTTGCATAAAATCAACTGCATCAGTAATGAAAATATCGCTATTGATAGGGTTAATTCCAATCTTATAGAAAAATGCTCCTGATTCCTGGATGAAAGTAGTTGCCGGTAAGTCTTCTGAGTAGATATCCATTTGCCTGAGTCCATTATCAAGGTAGTAAATAATAGAACCAGTGCCATTGATCTGAAGACATGAAGGGGAAGCTTCCTTTGTAGAAAATACATACTTTTTTTCAATATGATTTGTACCTGTATTTATTACATTCAGTTCTGCAAAATTTTGTCTTGCCCAGCCTCCATTGCAGAGCACCCAAAGCTTTTTATCCTTATCAAGGACCATGCTTTCAGGTTCTATGCCTACTTCTATAGAATCAACTACCGTATTATAAAGTGTATTAACAACCATAATTTCTTTTCCCCCCATCCAGTTTGAGATAAATGCTTTAGTTCCGGCAACAACAATTGACTCAGATGATCTCCTCAGGTTTATATAGCCGGATATGGAATTGTCATTGAGATTAATAATTGCAACCGAGTCTGAGTAGATACTTGAGACATAAGCTTTGTTATCGTTAATGATTGCCATGTTCCGTGGTGAGATTAGTCCGCTGATTGTTGCTTTTGATTCAAGTGTGGACTGATCAATTACTTCGATTTTTCCTGAATTATTTACCACAATATATGCCTTATCTGCTTTAACAATCATTGAATTTGGAACATCTCCCAACGGTCGATGATTAATAGTATAGAAGAGGTCGTTATAGATTTTCAAAGAATCATATGAATAAAAAGAAAGTGAACCATTTCCACCTCTGAAATTTCCTTCATTAAGTATTAAAACACCACCGCCAAACGGATAATCTGCCATTGGTATATCAGGTATTATTGTACATGAAATGACCACTGAGAAGAGAAAAACAATTTTTATTAAATTCTTCATTTTAATACTAATTGACTATTTGAACTAAAAACTTTATGAAGTAGGATCGTCCGGGTAAAGGATAATATGCAATTGATTGATAGGTTACATTCAACAGATTGTTGATATTGAAATTCACATCAACTGATGCACTCTTAAGAGACAGTTTAATGCCAGTACTTAAATTATTAATTGAGTATTCAGGAAGATATTTAGTATTAGCTACTGTTATGAATCGCTTTCCTGTAAAGGTAGCAACCCAGGAAGTATAAAAATTTTTAAAGTCAAGACGAAATAAAGCATTTGCCTGATTTTCAGGAATATACATTAGTTGTTTACCAGCGGAAATGTCATTGATATCATTCGACCCACCTGTTGTTGCTTTTGTAAAAGAGTAAGAGGCAGAGAATCGCGACTTAAAGCTATTTTTGACATAGTCCAATGAGAATGATGACTCCAGTCCCATTGTTTTGACATTCTGAATATTATCAGCAGTCCAATAAGAATATTCACCCGGATGCCATTGTATCATATCTTTTATTGTGTTCCGGAAAACGGATAGATCGTATTTGAAAGTCATAGGAGCTGATATTTTCTGCTTCATCTCATATGTTAATTCATATATGAATGCATATTCGTTTTTTAATCCGGGATTACCACCTGGTACCCAGAACATATCGTTCATTGTTGGTATTTTTGAATTTCTCGAAACATTAGCTTTAAGAAAATAGTCCTTATGATCCATTATTTGGAATTGAAATCCTGCAGAAAAATCGGGTATCAGGATGGTATTATTGTTAAAAATCTCACGAATAAGGATCAGGGTACCAAACCTGTCGCTGCCCTTTCTTTCGGCAGAGGCAGTAACTGAAGCTGTGTTACGGGTAGCATTCTGATCATAATTATTTGATTTGATTATACTTAACTCCTCATTTAAGACAATTTTAAGTTCTGTAAATTTACCGATTCTGCCTTCCATTCCAGCCTTTAAAATAAGTGATTCTGAAAGATTACGTGAGTCAATTGATGCAAGGCGGTTTGAATAATTTAGTCTGGATAACATAAAGGCTCCTGTAAAAAAATAGTCGCATCTTCCTTTAAATACATCATAATTTAGCATCGTCCGTAACGATTCGTCGAATTGCTTTTCTCCTGAATTTGGCTGTTGAGTCAGCATTGTTGAGGGAAGATTTCTGTTAGCTGACTGGTACCATATTCTGGCCGATGCAACATTTTTTGTTCTTCGGTAATACAGTTCCTGTATAAAGCCCTGTTGGCGGACCTGACTGTTCGTTCTTGTTTGCCAGACAGGTTCAGAACTGATTTCTGTATTAAGATACCGGAAATCATTTTCTGATGATTGTAAAAAGAATTTTGTAACTGTCTGGAAATGAATATTTCCACTTTTTACTTTAACTAATCCGGTATATCGTCCAAAGCTACCGAATCCCGGATTAATTGAAATCACAGTTTCTTTCTTCCAGACCGGTTTTGTTTCGAGGTTGATGATACCACCTATCCCCCCACTATTTAACACCATTGAAGCTCCTCCAAAATATATCCCGATGTCATCTACCATACCGGCTGGTATCAGAGATAGATCGGATTGACCCAACATCGGTTGATTTATATTAATACCATTCCATGCTATCTGCGTATGACTTACCCCCGTACCTCTGAAAGAAGGTGTTGCAGTGCCACCCAATCCGTAACTTTTGATAAAGATATTTGAGTTTTCAGCCAGAATATCGGCCAGGGTACTATGACTATAATTCTTAAGAATTAAAGAATCTATAGTGATCCTTTTATACCCTGTTGGACCTGAATTGATTTTCTTTCTGCTTATTATAACCTCTTTTATTTTAATTGTATCATTCTGAAAAGACATTTGTCCCTGCAGAGGAAAGGAGAAAAGAATTACAATATAAAATAAGGTATGTCTCAAAGGTTAATTTTTCTTATTTCCGCTACAACAATGCGCAATTTTCTTATTTTTAAAACAACAAATTATTCACCAGATCATAAATCCAATATTCAGAGCAGTGTGGGAAATAAAAAGAGGGAATCAGTAGGTGATCCTGTGCTTTTCTTCCCGAAAGCTTTGAATATTAACTTATATGGCAGGTCTTCTGACTTATCCCGGTTTCATGAAGCCTTCCCATAACACTACAACGTCACAGTGGCAGGTATTTCACAAAACCATCATCGTTAGAACGATCGGGCATCACAGCAGCGGGTACTGTTGCGGATTCAAACCGCATTCCCTTTTCATTACAATGATTTTATTTCATCGTAACACCAAAACACAACAAAGATAAATGATTTTTTAATGCATACACAAGATTGATTTCTTTCAGATATCAACATTTGTTAACAATTGCAGGTTGACCTTCCCAAGTATCTTATTGTCAGATATATCTTTCCTGAGATTTACTTCAATTGTTTTATGTTCATTCTCAAAAAGATCGAAAAATGAGATATTTGATAATATCTTACCATCATTTAATCTGTTACCCGTAACAAGCATGTAATTTCGTGGAGGAAGAGGAAGTTCTTCTTTAAAATCATTGATCTTTTTATTGAAATCATATTCAAGAGTATTATAGCGGCCACTCTCAAAACTTGCCAGAGTGAAATGAATATAATATTCCGGCACAGGTATTGTCTCCATTGATAGCATTTTCAGGTACCCTTTATTTTGTGAAGGCTGTTTCTGATCAGCAAAATAGTCATCGTTCTAGCTATTATTAAAGAAATACTGAGGTACATTCCTTCCAGGTTCAAGTCTTGAAGGAATTCCCAGACTACGGCAGATGGCGACAAAGCAGATTGAGCGTGAACCGGTATCTGAAACTTTAAGTTCATTAACCCCTTTAGGTGTCAGAGGCGTTTTATAATAGTCTTCGTCATCAGTAATTTTAATATTCTCATTCAGGTATTGAACAATTAGTGAAGGGTCAGCAGATGCCTTTTCTACCAATTGCGAAGGAAGTTTCTCTCTAAAATAACTTCGCCATTCAACAATCATTTCATTAGTAATCCTTGGATTAAGAATATAATCTAAAAACATCCTATTTCCTTGTTCATCTGTAAGATCGCCAGGTTTGAAGCTGTTTTTCAGATGATCAGAAAGGATATTTTCCTTGGTATCTCGCAGGTCCTTGTCAGCAAGGTTTTCAAGCATAGATACAGCAAGCTACATTAATGAATCAGGTGTATTGGACAGGAAAGACCTGATATCATTATAATTGCCCATGCTTCTGGTAATAACATTCATTATTCTTGCTGTATCAATGTTAAGTTTTAAGGCAAGTGTTTTTACCTCTTCAGGTTTCATCCTCGAATCGATATACCTCTGACGGATGATATTCTCGTCATTAATCTGTTTTGAATTCTGCTCACTCATTACGAGAGAAGGTCCGGCAAGCGGTGAACGGATCACAGGAACATCAAGATCAAGATCAACATTATAGTTGCCTTCAGCTTTCCGGTTAAGTTGTAATATTAATGTATCGATTTCACTAACTGATATTTTCTTATAATCAAAATCATCATCTTTATATGCCCATATTAAAAGATCACCCAATCCTGTTTCGAATTGACTTATACCATTTTCATCTGTCGGAACAATGGCAAGTGGGTAAAATTCAGCATAATTAGAAAGGTTGCTGACCTCAGTATAATTCTTATGAATGTTAATTGAATTTTCCTTCCCCGTGAATGCACCAAAAGACTTTGTATGTACCAGCATAGCTCTTCTGACAGGCTCTGTAAACCAACCCTTGTCAAGAAGAGGTTCAGGTTCACAGGCACCCATATAGTACCATGCTCCGTTAAACCATATTTCAACCCAGGCATGGTTATCATAACTATGAGCCCAACGTGGAGTATACACCTGACGGGCGGGTATTCCAGCTGTTCTGAGGGCTGCTACAGTGAATGTCGATTCTTCTCCACATCTTCCTCTTGCTGAGAGCAATAGTGCTCATCGGGGCAGATGTCCTTATATCTGCCGGTTGATAACTCACCTTTTCATGACACCAATGATTGATCTCCAGTGCAGCCTCCCTGATATCTTTCCCCCTGACCCGATCCAATAATTCATCATAATAAACAATCCGGAATGAGTCCAGATTTTCATTATTAACCCTACAGGGAAGAACATAATGAAGGAAATTTTCTTCAGGAATAACTTTTCCCCAGGGCGTCTCCGTTTTCGCACGGAAAGACATATCTATGTTCGCCAGAAAAAAATCACCATCATAATCAGCCAGATCGCTTAATGGCATAAATGCAAAAAGGAATTTCAGAGCTTCTGTCTGTTTAACTGAAAGCTTCTGGTTAAATACAGAGAACAGTGCAACTCCGCTTTTCTCAACAAGTTGCCTTCTTTCATTAAACGATTTTTCGATGACTGCCAGGTATTCTTTGTTACTTATAAGATGTTTGCCCGAACATCCGGAAGTTATCGTTTATATTAGCGCCAACTGAAAGTTCAGGAATGTTTTCATATCAATTCCGAATCTAAATGGTGCCGCAGGAATTTCTGACTATAAGTTCAGGGGAGATATTGACTTGACGTTTAAATTTTCCTTTACCTGAGTTTTTAACTTCGGACCAAATCATGTTGGCAACTTTAATAGCTATACCTGGAAGAGGCTTTCGCAGGCAGGTAACAGGAGAAAACATAAGGTCAAATCCGGTTCCTTCCTCCATTGATACAACTGCGATATCCTGAGGAACCCTTAACTTTTTTTTTCGGAGCAAAGTCATTATTGGGTAAACGAGACTAGCATTCATAATAATCATAGCATCTGCCCGGTAAGGAGGGCGAAGGAATTTTTCGAATTGTACATAGTCTATTTCATCACCAGTTAACGGTTTATCCAGTTCAACAACAACTGGTCTGTTCATACCGGGATTCTGACCAAAAGCATCAATAACATCTTGAATAGCAGTCGTATCTGTCCGGAAAGATCTCCGATCAGCAACAATTATAATGTTTTTATACCCCAGCTTATTAATGTGGTTGACAACGAGAAGAGCGCCAACAGCAGTATCGGTACAAACTGTATTAAGCCGTAATGTCTTTACCTGTTTTTCAAGAAGGACAAATGGGTAATCTGTAGTCCGAAGCGCCCTTATTGTATTATCATCAGCTGCATCTCCAAGCAGAATAATTCCACTATAGAACTTTTTAAAAGCTCCCACAAGTCGGTCGTATCTCTGATCATCGGGATCCTTTGTCACAATTGAAAATCCGACTCCAATGCTTGCAAAGGCTTTTTGAAGAAATGGTGTTATTTGAATAACAAACAGATCACAAAGGGAAGGGACTATCATCCCCAGAACTCCCGGTTTCACTTCTACAGGCGAACTTTCATTTTTTTCATGCAGCGATTCAAAATAACCCATTTGCCTCGCAAGGGCAAGCACCTTTTCCTGTGTATCCTTGCGGATGCCTTGCTGATCGGCTTTATTATTAAGTACAAGCGATACTAATGTGCCTGAAACACCCAGCCTTGCGGCTAAATCTTTGTTTTTAAATTTTTTCCCCATTTCCCCTGATAATTGGAAGAAATAAATTTAGTACTTTTTCCGGATCATAGTGCTAAATAAATTATTTAAAACTATTCTAAGAAAAAAGTTATTGCCTGGACAATATCTAAATATTTTTTTTTGATCAGTCAGTTATTTTTTAGGAGGGTTAATTCCCCTTTGTTTAGCAGCAGATTCAAGACGTTGCTGCCATTTTGATTTTTTCACCGGTTTCTTTTTATTTTCCTCAAGCTTTGCCAGAACTGCATCTGCATTAATAAATCTTTTGGAAATTATATTCTGTCCATACGTAATCATATTTGCAAGGAAATAGTAATAGGTAAGACCTGAAGAGAAATTATTCAGAATCACCATAAACATTACAGGCATCATATACATCATAATCTTCATTCCAGGCTGATCAGAACCCGGAGTAGAACCGGTCATCTTCATCGTAAGCAAAGTTGAAGCAGTCATAAGCAATGTAAAAAGGCTGACATGATTTCCATACATCGGAATCGTGAATGGAAGTGTCAATATCGAATCAAAAGTTGAGAGGTCTGTAGCCCATAGGAAGTGTTCCTGTCTCAATTCAATTGAAACCGGGAAAAACCTGAACATGGCAAAGAGTATCGGCATCTGAAGAAGCATTGGAATACATCCTCCCATAGGGTTCACTCCTGCCCGCTTGTACAGGTCCATGGTAGCCTGTTGCTTTTTCATCGCATCTTCTTTCTTTGGAAATTTCTTTCCAAGCTCTTCTACCATCGGCTTAAGAACCGCCATTTTTGCCGTCGACTGGTAAGATTTAAAGGTGAGAGGGAAAAGAACGATTTTTATAATTAATGTCAGGATAAGAATAATTAAACCATAACTACCTATGAAATTATCAAGCCAGTTAAAGATTGGAATAATAGCAAACCTACTTATCCAACCAATAATATTCTTACCGACAAAAACAAGCTTTTCAAGCTGAAGGCCTTCTTTTTTGAGCGTAGTAATACTATTTGGCCCGTAGTACAACTTCATACTGATTGCATTTGAAGAGCCAGGATTAAAAGGTACTCCGATCTCAGAAGTGAAATATCTGATATATTTCTTTGAGGTTAATTCAGATAATATAGTTGATGATACGGAGCCATTCAGAAAGAAATCGTTTGTTAAAATTACTGAGGAAAAAAACTGATCCTGAAATGCAACCCAGCTTAGTTTTGTGGTGATATCAACCTTCTCTAATTCCTTGGACTGCCTTAATTTCAGGCCATTAACATCATCCTGAAAATACTTGTACTTGATTGTAGAATAACTATCTTCATTCTTCCTTCCTTTTTCCTGCTGGGGAATATACATTTTCCAGTCTAAAGTCAGACTGTTTTGATTTGAAGCAATAATGCCTTCCATTGATTTGAAGATAACATTAAAGTCAACCATATACTTATCAGGAGCAAGGGTATATTTATATTCGATATATTTATCATCACCTGCCATTAACCTCAGGCTGACACTTTGAGGCTGAGAACTCACAAAAAATGATTTTTGGTCAGAAACCAGTTTGAAATAGAGGTTGTTGGTCTGAACAGCTTTATTATCCGTAGTGAAAAAATTAAAACCAAAAACAGTTGAATCTCCTGAAAATAATATCAGAGGAAGTGAATCATAGGTCCTGTAATCTTTTAATCGTGCAGAGTAAACCCTTCCTCCCTTAAGTGATATTTTAAGTTCAACCTTATTATTTTCAAGAGTTATAAATTCGTTTTCACCTAATGCAGCCTGTGCAAAAATTCCATATTGATTTATATCTGCAGGGCCAGCAGAGGTGTTTGTTACCGGAATTTCGGTTTTTGACTGTTGTGAGAGTACAGTATCAGCCCTCTGGGTTTCAGGGACGATTCCAATTTTAAGGTTGATCTCATTAATTTTTGCAATAGCATCAGGTTGATTTGGCTTAAATCTCAGAGCATTAATATATTCTGCTCTTGCTGTTTCCAATTCTCCCTTGGCGTAATGAGATTCTGCAACGATGACAGCTTTCTCATACGATTTATTCATCCGGCTGCTGTTATATACGCTAAACCCGATGAAGATTGCAAAAATCAGAATAATGCCTGTTATTGTATTTCTATCCATTCTTTAAGGTGAATTAAGTTTAATTGTTATTGATTTAGATAATTTTCGATTACTTATTATCTGGTGGAGACGCAATGCATTGCGTCTCTATTTTCCAATGCATGCTTTAATAAAATTAACGAAGAGCGGATGTGGATTAATAACTGTACTGTTGTATTCCGGATGAAATTGAACTCCGATGAACCACTTATGATCAGGTATTTCAATGATCTCTACCAGGTTTGATTCGGGGTTGATCCCAACAGGGACCATACCATTTCTCTTAAAATCATCATAATATTTATCGTTGAATTCATATCTATGCCTATGTCTCTCAACGATTTCTGTTTGTCTATATGATTCGTAAGCCCTTGAATTTTTACTGATGATACATTTATACCCACCGAGCCTCATTGTTCCACCTTTGTCAATAATGCTTTTTTGTTCCTCCATCAGATCAATTACCGGGTACTTTGTTTTATGGTTAATTTCTGTTGAATGAGCCCCATCGAGTTTCAGGACATTTCTGGCAAACTCAATTACAGCGCATTGCATACCAAGGCATATTCCAAAAAAAGGAACATTATTTTCTCTTGCGTATTTTGCAGTTAAGATTTTACCTTCAATTCCTCTCGATCCGAAGCCCGGAGCAACTAAAATACCATTAAGTCCACTTAGAATATCTGTAACATTTTTTTCAGTGATATCTTCTGAATGTATGTATACAATATCAATTTCGCATTCATTCATTGCACCACAATGGATGAATGATTCTGCAATTGATTTATAGGCATCGGGAAGTTCAACATATTTTCCAACCAATCCAACTTTTATAGAATGTTTTGGATTCTTCAGCTTTGTAAGGAATTCTCTCCATTCGGTCAGAGGTGGTTCACTCTCCACAGGAAGGGCCAGTTTTCTCAGGACTGTTTTGTCAAGACCTTGTTCTAACATTTTGATTGGTACTTCATAGATAGTTGAAACATCAACTGACTCAATTACAGCACTTTCTTCAACGTTACAAAAGAGAGCGACTTTTCTTTTAATGTCATCGTTAAGATGTCTTTCTGTTCTGAGTACTAATAAATCCGGTTGTATCCCTGTCTCGAGAAGTTCTTTAACAGAATGTTGTGTCGGTTTGGTTTTTGACTCTCCGGTTGAGGAAAGGTAAGGTACAAGCGTCAGATGAATAACAATGCAATTTTGCGTTCCAAGTTCCCATTTTAATTGACGAACAGATTCGATATAAGGAAGTGATTCAATGTCGCCAACTGTCCCTCCAATTTCTGTTATAACTATATCAAATTTTTTACCTGAACTGACAAGTTTGATCCTCCTTTTTATCTCATCGGTGATATGAGGAATTACCTGGACTGTTTTGCCAAGATAATCGCCTTTTCGTTCCTTATTAATAACTGACTGATAAATCCTGCCTGTTGTGACATTATTAGCCTGGCTGGTAGGGACATTTAAAAACCTTTCATAATGCCCCAGGTCAAGATCTGTTTCAGCTCCATCAAGAGTAACATAACATTCTCCATGCTCATACGGGTTGAGAGTACCGGGATCAACATTTATATAGGGATCGAGTTTCTGAATGGTAACAGAATAGCCTCTGGCTTGCAAAAGTTTAGCAAGAGATGCGGAAATAATGCCTTTCCCCAGTGAGGAAGTAACTCCCCCTGTAACGAATACGTACTTAACGTCTGTCAATGCAAGAAAGTTTATTGGTTTAACTATCTGATATCATTTTCATTAATCATCAAGACCTGACTGGTCAATCATATTTACTTTTTCTTCAAGTGTTTTAATCAGTTTTTTAGCGTTATCAATTTTTTCCTCAACCTCCCTGATCATTGTATCGGCATTGGTTGATTTTGCAAAAAAACCAATATTATTTTCCCACAAGACAATATCGCTTTCCAGTTGTTTGATCTTGGTAAAGAATTTATCCCTTTCATTCCTTACTTTTCTTGAGGCTTTCGGATTTGTCTTAAGATTATCGAGTTTAGTTTTATACTTAAGAATACTCTTATCCTCATCGCCTATTTTCAATTTATCAAACTCCTTATTAAGAGCATTCCTGTATTTATTGGTGGTTTCATCTTTCATATTAAATGGAACGAATCCGATATCGGTCCATTTCCTTTGCAGTTCTTTGAGACGTTCGAAGGCAGCCTGAACATCTCTACCCGGTTCGAATTTCTCCAGTTCTTCTATTATAGCAAGCTTTGCCTTCAGATTATCCTCATATGATGTATCCAGTTCTGCAAAAAATACTGCTTTCCTGTTGAAAAAATGATCACAGGCTTTGCGGAATCTTTTCCAGCATCTTTCAGATTGTTTACGGGGAACAGGGCCTATCTCTTTCCACCCTTTCTGGAGCTTAATCAAAGCATCGGAAGTCGATTTCCATTCTGTGCTCTCCTGAAGAGTTTCAGCTTGGATACATAATTCCGTCTTCAATTGCAGGTTATTCAGTTGTATCTCTTTATTATCAGCATAGAAGCCTCTTTTCTTCTCGAAGAAAGCATCACAAGTATCCCGGAACCTTTGATAAACTTTGTTATTTTGTTTTTTAGGAGCGAAACCGATTGTACGCCACATTTTCTGCAATTCAACAACTTTATCAGCTCTCTCATCAAACTCCTTAAAATTCTTCATCTCAAGTAAATTCATAGCTTCAACTTCCTCACAAAGAGCCATCTTTGCCTCAAGATTTTTCCGTTGATCATCTTTCTGCTTTTCAAAATACTCGTGGTGATTTTTGTTGATCTGGGATGTGGCTTCTTTAAATCTTTCCCATATCTCGTTTTTCGATTCCTGAGGAACAGGTCCAATCTCGCGCCACTGATTATGGAAGTCCTGTAAAGATCTGAAAGCATTTACAGGGCTTGGTTCAAGAAGAAGTTCTTTGGCTTTTTCACATAAAAGAACCTTTGCTTCGAGGTTCTTTTTAAGGTCCAGATCTCGTAACTCTTTATTTATTTTAATATAATCATAGAAGATTCCCACATAATGATGGTAGTTCTCCCATAGGTCTTTTAATGATGTCTGAGGAACCACACCAGTTGTATGCCACTCATTCTGAAGCAACCGGAAGTCATGAAAAGTCTTGTTTATTGACTCCTCGCGATTAACAAGATCTTTGATTTTATCGATTATATCATATTTTTTCTTAAGGTTCTCATATTTTTCTGCTTCCTGAACTTTATTATAGTCTGTTTTTTTTTCTTTATATTTTTCGAGCAGATGCTTTACTCGTGTATCATCCGGATCAAGAGAGAGTCTAAAATCTTCAATTTTCCCGCCACCATCAAGAAATTTGCTCTTTCTTTCATCTGCTTCAAGCTTTAATTTCTTATAGAATATTACTTTAATACGTTCCACATCATCTCTGATTTCAGCCGGAGGCCGGTTTTCAGTTATAAGACTCAGTGTATCAACGAGATCATGCTTTGTATAACCGGAATAATCAACAGGAGGAAGTTCAATATCGTCCAAGTCATGAACATCTTCTGTTTTGAGCTCTCCTTTCTCAGAGTCAAGTTCTTGCGCGTTTTCCGCGGGTGTGGCATCCTCAGTTCCGGCAGCATTTTCATTAGCCCCGAATTGTTCTACACGAACAGAGTCATCCGGATTTTTCTTGGTCATAATCAATCCTTTTATATTTCAGCTCTTTATCAGCATTCTGCACAATGGCAATCCATGCAATTTTCAGAGTACGAAAATATTGAAATATTTAATAAAACTCAAAGTTTTAGTATAAATAAATGTGAGAATCAGATATTAAGACAATCTGAACCCGTAAGGAAGTGAATCAAGTTGTTCTCAAAATCTGTATTCTGGTTATCAATGTATAGAAGCATGGAAGAAAAATTATATATTAGGGAAATAATTTCGGAGTGACCTGAATGTGCGAACAAACAGATAATAATTTTATAGATTTTTCCCATGGACAAAGTTGAAATTATTGCTCTTTCTGCTGTATTTGCAATTGCAGCTGTACGGTTATTTCAGAAATATAAAAAAAAGGACAAAGGGAAATCAGGGATTGACACAAAAAAGTCATCCGGTTCTATGTTTTCTTCATTCTCCAATGATGATGATTATGAACCCTATTCAAAGAGGTGATATAGGATTATCTCCTATTCTTTGAAACCAGGTAGCGGAACGGATTTACTATTTTTTGCAGTAGCCGGATATCTTCAGTTATAATTTCTGCTGTACCCTGCATATTTTGAGTAAAATCAAGTTTTTTACCATACAATGTAGTAAGTCCATCCGGAAGGTCTATCTCAATAATATATACATCGCTCGAGGGTACAAGTGATTTTGATTTTACAACACCTCTTACCATTCCATATTCCAGGTATGGAAAGCCACTGAGTTTAATATTAACGAATTGTCCGGTTTTTACTTTGCCTGATCGTTGCATCTTCAGGTTTATTCTCCCCAGAAAATTACCAGTTTCAAGAGGAACAACACTGATTACGGGTTCATCTTTTACAACTAACTGGTTTGCACTCCAGAACCTGGTAAATGACACAATACCTTCAACAGGAGAAATAAGAAGATAACTGTTTTCCCAGATATTCATCTGTGCCTTAAGGTTAAGAAGTGATTCTCCTAAAATTGAAATAAGTTTTTCTCTTTCTTCAAGTCGTTTTATTTTGTAGTCCTGAAGAAATTGCCGTTTTTCAGACATCTCAATTGATTTTGCAGAATGGTCAAGCCGTGCCTGTTGGAATTCAATATTAATTCGTATAAGAGATTGGTGTGATCTCTCCAGATCACTTTCCGGGATTACCTTCCCAGCGTAAAGTGAAGAATCTCTTCTATATTTTCTTGTCTCAAGTTTCTGATTTTCATAATACAATTTCTCCTTGACTATTAATCTGCCGATATATTCCTGAATACCATTTATCTCATCTGTAAGTGATGTGATTTTACTACCGTAAAAATCGTTTATATTGTAATTGTTTAAGTCTGAAAGGTTTTTAAGGAAAGATGCATAAAAGCTCTGCAGTTCACCAAGTTCTGAAAAGTCTGGTAGCGATTGAGAAGATACTGATTCTGGCTTCTTAATGGTATCAATTGTCTGCTTAAGCAATTCAATCTCATGCATCAAGGCAGTTGTCTCCATCACAGCGAGTAATTGACCGGCTTTAACCTTTTCTCTCTCTTTTACGTATAAATATTTAATATGTCCAGTTATTTTAGTAATAAGTGTTACCGGCGGGTTCATGGTGGTAATTTCAACCGGAGCAGGGATTGTATCGGGATACCTGATTAACCACGCAAAAAGAATAAACAGCACAAAAACCGAAAACATTACCATGGTTCCCCATCTGAGAATTTTTCTCGGAGGATTACCCATAATCTCCTTTACTGGATCAGAGTATAATATTTCTGGTTTACGGTCTTTCATCAATCACTTCTAATTACCCAGTTCAAGTTGATTTTTTATAAGATTATAATATGCACCACGTTTCCCGATAAGCGATTCGTGAGTACCTGTTTCAATTATCCTGCCACTGTCCAGAACAACAATTTTATCAGCGTCTTTTACAGTACTAAGCCTGTGTGCAACAACTATAACAGTCTTACCTTCAAAGAATTCGATAAGGTTTTCGACAATAACTTTTTCATTGTTAGCATCAAGAGAATTGGTTGCTTCATCAAAGATTATAATATCCGGGTTCTTATAAATTACGCGGGCAATAAGAAGTCGTTGTTTCTGCCCTTCACTTAAACCATGACCGCTTGCTCCTATTTTGGTATTATATCCCAGGGGAAGAGACTCAATAAATCCCTTTATGTTAGCAATTTGAACTGCTTTTATCAATCTTTCCTCATTGATTTCTTCAGATCCTGGAGCAATATTGAAAGCAATTGTATCGGGGAATAAGAAACCATCCTGCATGACAGCTCCTACTTTTTGCCGCCAGACTTTAAGACTAAGATTTGATAACCGGGTGTCGCCTATCAGGATCTCACCATTTACGGGTTGGTAAAAACCCAGAAGCATTTTAAGCAAAGTTGTCTTTCCACTACCGCTTGTGCCAACAATCGCTGTTATTTTATTTTCTTCAATGAAAAGGTCCGCATCTTTTAAGGCAAATGGGGAGCGTGGTCCTTCGTATTGATAGGAAAGGTTATTTATATAGATATCTTTTTTATCCGGAAGCTTACGTACTGTCATTTCCGGATTCGGTTCCTCGTCATCCATGTGGTGAACTTCAGCAAGCCGGTCAAGACTCATTTTTGCATCCTGCGAAATGCGGAAAAATCCAATGATCTGGCTGACAGGCACATTAAGCTGACCGATTATAAACTGTACGGCAAGCATCATACCGAGAGTCATGTCCCCTTTAAGAACTGCAGTTGCAGCAATTACGGTAATAAGAACATTGGTTACTTCATTAATAAATGTTGCTCCGGCTGACTGATATTGAATAATACCCAACCCCTTCACCTTTAATCCAAAGAGGGAAGCCTGAAGCTTTTCCCAATCCCAACGCATGCTTAATTCACTTTGGGTCAACTTAATCTCCTGCATGCCATTAACAATGTTAATCAACCTGGTGCCTGAAGCAGACATCTGTTTAAAACGCTGATGATCAAGCCTTGCTCTCGATTTCATAAACAGGGAGACCCATATAATATATAAAGCTGAACCTGAAATAAACAACAAAAGTATTTTAATACTGAAAATAGCGAGTACAACACCAAAAACAATCAGATTAAAAAAAGAGAACAAAATATTCAGGCTGGCGGAGGTAAGAAACTCTTCAATTCTGTTGTTATCCTCAATCCGCTGAAGAATATCACCAGTCAGCTTAGTATCAAAAAAGGCAACAGGTAGCGACATTAGTTTTTGAAGGAATCCCGATATTACAGCTACATTCACCCTGGATCCAATATGAAGAAGGAGCCAGCCTCTGATAAATTCAACCGACATTCTGCCGAATACAAGTGCAAGCTGGGCAAAAAGGATCAGGTAAATAAAACCTATATCGTTATTATTCAAGCCAATATCTATAATTGATTGCGTAAGAAACGGAATGACAAGCTGGATACAACTTCCAAGTAGTAAACCGAGCACAAGTTGAAGAAAATATTTTCTGTAGAGACGGAAATATTTAAACAGGAATTTGAAACCATTTGCCTTTTCACGCTCATTCTCATTATCAAAAAGTGCCGGTGTAGGTTCAATTATTAATACAAGACCTGCCGGTTTTCCATCAGTAATTGTAGATGCCCAGCTTTTAACAAACTCCCCGCGGTTGTAGTTGACTAGTCCTACTGCCGGATCGGCAACCCATATTTTATCATTTTTAATTTTGTAAACAACGATGAAATGCTTCTGTCGCCAGTGTACAATACAGGGTAACGGTACATTTTCATTTAACATTTCAAATGGAATTTTCACTCCAATGGTTCTGAAGCCAAGAGAATCAGCAGCTTCGGAAAGCCCAAGGAATGAGACACCTTCCCTGGTTATGTAACACTTTTTTCTGAGTAATTCAAGTGAAAAACTCATTTTGTAAAACCCTGCTATCATCTTCAGACAAGCAGGTCCGCAATCCATTGCATCAGGTTGTTTTACAAAAGGGAAAGACATTTGTTGTAACGGGAGATTGATTTTAAATGTAAGTAAAGATATTTATATTTTCATTAAGATTATCCCATGTTTTTTATAAAATCAAAACGTGAAGGTTCCTTAAAATAGTTTTGGATTTTGGAAATACTATATTTGCCATTTGATTCTTCTAGCCATAAGGGGTTGTTTAAAAAAATTTCAGATATAAGCATAATTGAAGGTGTGCGCAAACAGGATGACAAGATCCTGAATTGGCTTTATGATAATTATTCACAATCAGTTAAGAGTTATGTCCTCAAGAATAGCGGATCAGAAGAAGATGTTTCCGATGTTTTTCAGGACTCAATAATAATACTTTATAAGCAGATTACAGAAGACAACCTAAATCTGACAACTGAGCTTAAGGGCTATTTTTTTGGTATTGCACGTAATGTCTGGAATGCACAGCTAAGAAAAAAACAAAGAACCACTGAATTAGATCCTGACCTTGCAGTTGAAGATGAGATGGAAGAGATAAATGATCCTATTTTTGAAAGGGTTGTAAGCAGGTCATTTCAAAAACTAAAACCAGATCAACAAACGGTGCTGAATTTATTTTTTGAAGGTCATTCTTATGAAGAGATTGCATTAAAAATGAACCTTAAGAATGAGATATATGCGAGAAGAAAAAAATATCTGTGCAAAGAAGTTCTCATGGAGCTGGTGAAAGAAGATCCGGAATATCAGGAATATCTGCGATTTCTCAAATAAAATACCAAAGAGGCAACTATAATAATAACGGCTATTACAAAAGTAATAATCAGGTATTTTGAATAATACAAAGGAGTATTATTCCCATAAACAACCAGAGTTGACCAGAAATACGGATGTGATCGTAACTGGTCAGCATTTTTTAAGTAAGTGATTCTTGCTTTTCTTAATGCCACACTTTTCGAATATCCTTTTTTAAGGTTTTTATAGAACATTTTGACAATCTCTGTCCCCGATCTATCTTCAATCTCCCACATCGACATTACAACCGACTGACTACCTGAATAGATAAATCCCCGGGCAAGGCTTAATATACCTTCACCGGAATATAAAAGACCTGTTCCGGTGTTGCAAGAGCTAAGTACAACCATTTTTGCTTTCAAAGGAATACCATATACTTCATATGTTTTGAGGTAACCGTCTTCAATAGTATCACTCTCCCGGCTGAATATCAATATTGAATGCATCGGATCCTTTTCATTCAGAAGAGTATGCATTGCCAGATGAACTATATCGTATTTGCCGGATTCTCTTTTATAGACTGATTCTTTTGCTTCATTATTTTCAAAAAGTTTACCCCCGGTAATATCTGATACATATTCTGCCTCTTGCCTGGCATAAGGAAGATCGGGTAATACACCCATATCTGCCTGCCTGTTCATAAGTACAGATTGGATATCAATAGGTTCAGGATAATTAGGAGCAAACGCAATCACCTTATTACTTAAAGTATAGTCTCTTTTTACTGATTCTGCCATAAAAGTTGCAGAATAAGTATAAGAAATATCAAAATCATTCATCAGGAAAGCAATTCCCCGGTATAAAATTCTTTCTTCAGAATCCAAAGCGGTGGGGATTGTTTCAAATGGAAGATATGAAAGAATATTGTCAGGAGAGATTAGTATCTTATCAGAAATAAGGTACGGCCTGACCGGATCTATCAGGGTTTTATACAATTCAAATCCGATTGACTGATACTTTTCGAATGCTATTCTGGCATTTCCTGAAGGTAATGGTATTGACAACAAACTCCTGAATTGTTTGATATTATTAAAGAATGCAGAATCGACAGGAAGAGCTATAAGTTGTTGATGTTTCCTGTTAGCAACAAAAATATAAAGTATGGTGTCTGATACAACAAAATTGATATAATTCCCATTTCTACCGACTATTCCAGGAATATCTTTCAGTTTAACTACCTGTGTATTGTACTTTATTGCATAATAATCAGGATATTGCTGTTCAAAAACAAGAATCACAGAATCCCTTATTCGTGTGGTTTCCAGAAGGTTCTCATTCCATTTATCTATTAATAGGGTATCAGGTACATCCTTTACTATTTCTTCAGCAATACGTGCGTTAAACAGACTTATATTTCGCTGCAGCTTCTTTTCAAAATCTGCAATATCGGAAGGGATATGAAACTGCGCTGCTTTTAATTCTCTTGTTGCAGTGAGCAATCCGGCAATTTTGCTTTTTTCTGAATACTCAAATGCCTTTTCGAGGAATTGGCGATCAGCAGTTTTAATGTAAAGGAGATTGAAATCACGTATTGTATTAAGATAGGAATCTCTGTATTGATCGCCCAAAACAAGTCTGCTCTCTTCTTCACTGATATTTATTCTTACTTTTTCGAGCAGCGAAACTATTAATTCTGAAGTACTTGATGCAGCTTCAAGAGTTTTCTGATCAGGCGATTTTTTAAAGATATCCCATAGAATTTTATATTTGGTTTTAAGCACCTTTAAAGATTTCTTGTCGGGTTTGATAGTTTCAATGCCGGGATTATCGTAGGTTCCAATGCTTTGATTATTTCCATAGTCGGGAAAAAGCAATGACTGTATAGTTTCTAATGCTTTATATGGCTCACCTTCTTCGACCAGCGACAGTGAGTACCCGATATAAACAGGATCTTTTAATAAATGGTCCTGTTGATTCTTGCTTAGATAATCCAAACACGTGACATAGCATTCAAGCGATTTTTTATTGTCAATGTTATATTCCCTTAAAAACTCAGCAAAATTATTGAGTACTTCAATATAGCTACGCGGATCCTCTTCGTATTTGGCTTTTGCTCTTACAAGGGCATTTTTGAGCAACGCTTCTCCCTTTTTCTTATTGCCGGCATTTCCAAGGACAATGGCATAACTATTTAATGCATTATAAGCTAAAGAGGAATTATTCGATAGAGCGAGTGCAATACCTCTTTCATAATACTCATCTGATTTTTCAGCAAGACCCAGGGTACCATAGGTTATTGCCATAGTATTCATCAGATTGATATAGTTATCGTTAAGGTCAAGATGGCTATTCTTATAAATCAATTCGGATCTATCAAGGTAGATCTTTGCTTTTGAGAAATCTGCCAGTCTGTTATAACATACACCCAAATTATTGTACAGATCAGCCATGATTACCGGAGCAACGCTGTCAATAATATTATTGGCAATTGTCAACGCAATATTTGAATAATTTATAGCCTTTTCATATTGCTGGAGTTCTATATAAGCAATAGCCAGAGTTGAATATGAACTTATCAAATCCGGGCTTGAATCGCCATATATCTTTTTATCCATTTCGAGAGATTTCAAAGAATAATCTTCAAGCTTATTGAAATCTCCGAGACCTTTGTATGCGATGCCAATATTATAAAGAGCTCTGGCGTACAGATTATCATATTCCTGTTTTTTTTCTCTTAATGCCATCGATAATTTTAAATAATTAACGACGTTATTCAGATTTCCGGTAAATAAGTAATATACACCAATAAAATAGTAAGAATCAGATAAAGTTATACTGTCAATATTATTGTTGTTATTGATTTTTTGAATAATATGGTCAACAATTAACCGGCTTCCATCAAAATCACTCTTAACCAGTAGAGCCTGAAGAGCTAAATTAAGCTGATTAATTTCATCTGACGTAAGGTCTCGATACTTTTGATATATAAGTCCATCTTTTTTCATCTCGGTAAACGAGAAGAACACTTTATAATTACTATAACCGGCAGAAATGTTAACCCAACCTGTTAGGAGTAATATAAATAGTAATTTTCTTGAAATGGGAAACCGCTTAACCATAAATAATCTTGACGCTTGTTATGGTATCACCATAAAATATCTTAATCAAAGATAATAAAACCAAATTAAATCCATTCTAAGCAAAATTTCATTGACAGTATATACCAGATTATGTGTGTTTTAAGAAATAATTTAAAAATAATTGATTTTTTCATGTCACAAAATGATACCTTCCGACATGTAGCAGTATAGAATGCAGTTGAATTACAAATTACCCTGAATTAGTATCAATTTAAAAAAGAGAATTATGAAAACCCTGAATTTCGAATTAACTAGTGACATTTTTAATGAGTTTGCACTTTCAAATGAAGAGATGATTTATGTACGTGGCGGAGAGGCTGACCCAATAGTAAAAACAACCAATCCCCCTATAAAAATCTGATAAAAAAAATTCTGTCTTGGCGTGAACAGGAGAACTGGCTAATCTATAGTTTGAATATTTTGTGTGCCTTGTGAATAAGCTTAGACTTATTATTAAAGGTTAAAAGAAGTTATATGCTTTGAAGCAATTTACTAATTGCAAGTATATTGCTGATAAAGAGTTGTTAGTGTGACTGCCCGGCAGTCGTTTGTTTGATTTGAATTGAAATTCAAATAAAATAATATATATATCTATGAAAACAATTGATTTTTCATATTTCATCGAAAGGTATAGTGCCGAAGAGATGAGTGATGCTGAAAAACAGTGGTTCCGGAAGGAGCTTAATGGTAACGAAAAACTTCGGAATGAGGTCAATCTCAGGAAACGTACCGATGAGGTTCTTAAGAACCATAAAATAATATCTTTAAGAAATAAACTATCCGAAATTGAAAGAAGAAGAGAGGCAAATATACCTGTCAGAAATACTAAGAAGCCGACCTATATAATATATGCTGCTGTTATTGCAGGTATGATACTTATTGGAAGTATTACTTTGTTTACGGGGAAAAATTTTAGTAGTGAAGAAATTATGAACCGCTATTATAAAGCATACGAGCCTCCGACCACTCAAAGGTCAGGTCAGTCGGATACAAATGATGATTTCATTCTGGCCCTGGAGTTTTATAATACTCACGACTACGCGAAAGCTGCAATTCTTTTCAACAAAGTGCTTAAGACTAACCCCGGAGACATGCAATCCATTTTTTTAAATGGTGTTGCAAATTTCGAAGAAAGGAAGTATCCTGAAGCAAACCAATCATTTGTTAAGGTTATTAGCGATGATAATAACCTTTTCATTGAAACTGCTAAATGGTATCTGGCCCTTTGTTATTTAAAGACTGATGAAAAGGTGAAGGCAATTCATCAATTGAAAATTATTAAAAAGGAGGGTGGTATTTACAGGTATGATGCAAAAAAGATTATAAGAAAATTGAAATAGGTTCAGGTAATCTTAGATATTTTGTTTGATATTTCGGCAAATGATACAGGCGTAGGTGAGAATTCACAATTGATTATAAGGGAAAAGAGGAATGGTATGAATTCATTAAAGAACAATATGATAAATTGTCCGACAATTTTAACCGGGATGTCTCATGAAATGAGAACGCATATGAATGCAATTGTCGCATTTTCATTTCTAATGAAAGAAAATTGTTGTAACAATTCAGAACGTGAGGAATTCAGCAATCATATTTTAAGCTCATGTGAACAACTAATAGGGTTATTCGATAGTTTTCTTGATTCGGCAATAATTGATACGGGTAATTCAAAGGCCGATTTAAAAATATGCAAACTAGATAATATTCTTGATGACCTTCTTTCAGAATTCAGGGAAGTAATTAGGAAAGAGGGTCACAAGGATCTGGAACTCGTAACTGAGATCCAATTTTCTAATTCTCTTGAGGTTTATATTGATAAATACAGGGTTTTCAGGGTAATTCGCAGTCTGTTTCAGAATTCAATAAAAAACACAAAATCAGGGTATATAAAGATTGGGTACTATTTCAGGGATGACAATGTAATCTTCTATGTTCTCGACTCGGGTCAGGGTTATTTCAAATGCAAAGAATTTCTTCATACAGAGGATCTTAATGAATCGCTTGCGCACTACAATGATACGTTTACAGCGATCAATCTTACCCTGGCCAAGAAGCTTATTCAAATGTTGGGGGGAACTATCTGGATTGAATGTAATGGTCTTACAGGAGTAGGAATTTATTTTTCTGTGCCTGCAAAGATGGTAGTAAGTTCCGACATAAATATCAATAAATTTGTTAATACCATGAAGGCCATCTGATGCAAGCAAATGTTATTAATTTCAATGTCTGAATTCAATAAGAAGTGAAAAAATGGCTATTTCACCAATAGATAGCCATTTTTTTATTTTTTCCGATCAATGATCTTAGCTTCAGTCCTTCTGTTTAGTTTTCTACCATCAATAGTCACATTATCCCCGATTGGTGATGCGTTCCCATACCCTATATATTTAAGCCTTTCATGAGAAATACCCCTATCTATAAGGTAGTTAACAACCGACAGGGCTCTTTTTTCAGATAGAACCATATTATATTCGGCTGACCCTGTTGAATCGGTATAACCTCCGATTTCAATAATAAGGTCTCTATTTTCTGAAAGGAGGTTTGCAAGATTATTTAATTCTGACATCGATTCCTTCTTTAATTGCCAGGAATCAATTTTATAAAATACATTTGAGAGCTGCATCTTCTCTCCTACTTTAATTGGGTTCAGACTTATCCTTTTAGTATATGGCTCACCAACTGGATGTTGTCCTTCAAACATAAAATTTTCGGAATAGAAAAGGTACCCTTCCTTAATGACATTAACCCCATAATTATATCCGGAAGGCAGACAAACCAGAAAATTCCCTGCACCATCAGTTGAGCTTTTTATTATTACCTTGCCTGTCGAAAGGTTAGTTAATTCATAAACAGCCTTTAATAACTTTCCCGTCTCTTTGTCGTAAACCTTACCTTTCAGATAAGAGACAGGACTTGGTCTGATAGACTCATAAAGGTTAAAATAGAAAATATCTTTCCCGTTCAATTTATCCCTGATTGAGGAGAAATACGCTTTTTGCCCTCCAGACTCAATTATAAGTCCCATTTCATCATTATAGGTGTTAATAGGATAACCAAGGTTTTGTGGGTCTGTCCAGGTACTGTCATCATTCATCCTGGACATATAAATATCAAATCCTCCCATTCCAACTCTTCCATCAGAAGCGAAATATAGTGTTCTTCCGTCAAAATGAATAAATGGTGACATTTCATCTCCATCCGTATTTATGGAGTTCCCCATGTTCACTGGATCCGTCCAGACATTTTTATCATTAATTGTTGAAAACCAAAGATCCTTTCCACCCAATCCACCAGGGCGACTACTTGAAAAAAACAGAGTTTTGCCATCTGCACTTATTGATGGTTGTGATTCCCAGGAAGGAGTATTCACCGGGGCCCTAAGGTTGGAGGGTTCTGACCATCTTCCTTCATTAAAAGCAGAAAAATACAGATCACAGCTTCCTAAACCACCAGGTCTGTCGCAGGCAGTAAAAAACATATAATTACCATTTGATGAAAGAGTTTGAGCACCTTCGTTTTGGCTGGTATTAAGCGGGGCGCCAGCATTAAATGCTTCTTTCCATAAATTATCTGAAAAATAACTTAAATAGAAATCCTCCTGGACTTTTCCAAAAGTTGAATGGTTATCAGAAGGAATTGTCTGTCTTGTAAACATCAAAGTCTGACCATCAGCTGTTATTGAGGGCCAGTATTCATCATCTTTTGTATTAATTGAACTGCCAACGCTTACTGGATTAAACAGGACAGGGTTTTTCATTGCATTCAAAGCAAATTCACAGTTTTTTGCACTTTTTATTGCAACGATTTTATTTTTTTCCGACATACCTGGCTGAGAAAGATAAACATTGAAATGAATAAGTGCATTATTATAATCACCTGACTTCATTTCGGCATTAGCCAGGTTGAAAAAAACAGGCTTGAAAAACAGCGAATCGATCTTTACTGCGGCCTTATAATTAGATGCAGCCTCGGCATACCTCTTTTGTTTTGCCATCAATTCTCCAAGCATCATATATGCTTCATAGAATCTCTGATCGAGTGAGATGGCTTCCTTAAAATTAATTTCAGCTTTATTATAATCGAGATAATCATATACTGATACTCCCTCATTAAATACCTTAATGGCTTTGTTGGAAGATGAATGAAGACCCTGAGAAAAGCTGTTGAGTGTTGCCACACAGGAAATTATAAAGAGCAATATGATAAAAAGATATTTCATGTCTGCTTTAGGGTATGTGCATATATTTATGCACTTGAAGAGAGATTCTCCAGATGGAGTTTCTCTTGACATATTCAACAATTTCAGGAATAATTGTCTCGAATCTACTCCATTCAGGTTGAAGGAATAATCTGCATTTACTTCTAACCATTCCGCGATATTTTTCTGCCCACTCAAAATCACTTTTATCCTGAATAATTACTTTCAGCTCATCTGCAACTTTCCAAATTTCATTTACCGGTAGCATATTTCTTTTTGGTGACAGGCATATCCAGTCCCATTCTCCGCTTAAGGCATATGCTCCAGAAGTTTCTATAAAAGTACAAATATTCTTTTTCTTCAATCCACTGGATAAATAATTGAGGTTCCACATAAGGGGTTCACCACCTGTAACAACAACAGAATCTGTGCCAGATTTTACAACATGGTCGATAATTATATCAGTCTCAACCATAGGGTGAAGCTCTGGATTCCATGAAAAACGGGAATCGCACCAACTGCATCCCACATCGCATCCACCTAACCTGATAAAATAAGCTGCTTTTCCTGTATGGTACCCTTCACCCTGTAATGTGAAAAATTCCTCCACTAAAGGAAGCTTGGCTCCATCTGGTAGTGCATTTGAATCATTTTTCATGTTTCTGAAATTGCAAAGTCTATTTTTTGGTACCAAAAAGTAGTGGATATTCACGGCTAGTAGCTGTTTTAGCCCACTTCTCCGGGATAATTTTCCAGTTATTAATTGGTTTCGGATTGACTGTTTTTTTTGCTTCGATTGATTTTAAAATATAGTACCTTAAATCTCTGTCAGTTGAGGTGATAAGTCGCGATCTGAGTTCATCTTTTTCTATCCCTGCCCCTTCTGTAAAATGTCCGCCTCCCCCGTTTCCTCGATACGAATTGACTGCAACTTTATACAATATAGTTCTTTCAAAAGGTTTGCCATCAGTAAAACCACTTATAACAATTCTCGATCCTTCCGGTTTACTAACATCGACTGTATAGTCAATTCCTGCAGCTGATTCAAAATTATAAGGCTGGTTTTTCAGCCATGCTTTTCCATTTGTAAGAATTGGTTTTCCATTGTTTCCGGTACGCAATTTAAGCAGACCATCACTCGGACTATTCATTGAGTTAAACCACCCAGAGTATGAATACTCAAGATATTTCTGAACCTCATCTCCTGACATTGTCATTGTGTACAGCATATTTTCAAACCTGTAGAGTTTGAACATATCTCCAACTGTTATTGGACCTTCAGGAATTTGAACATCAAAAGATAATGGCGCAGCAAATGAAATGTCGGCTCTTGTTATTTCAAGCTGTATTGAATGAATCATGTCAACAAAAGCAGATGGACCGAAATATGCATCCCGTGATGAGACGGTCGCAGAGGAATTACCAATAACCTGATCCACATACCCATCAATTTTTTTATGTTGCGAAGTGAACCTTGTAATGAATTCAGTGTCGGGTTTGAAGTCAGCAACATTTACTATCTGGCCGGTAATCTTCTTCTGCCTTTTTCCTTTAATCTTCCGGGAAGTGAAAGTTATATCAGCCTGTGCTATTTTTTCCGATTTGCTACTACCGTTAAGAATCAGCACTGTATCACCAATTGAATTGACAAATTTTTCATTTGCCAGTTTATGATCATGGCCATTAAAAACAATATCAAATCCCGGAACATTATAAGCGACTGAGGCAGAGCCATTCTCACCTAAATGATTACTCTTCTGAAACTGCTCCCTCGACATGTCCCATCCGGAATGGAATAACCCTACAACCAAGTCGGGCTTTTCATTTAAAATAACTGGCATCCAAAGCTTTGCTGTTTCAACCATATCTCTGAATTCAATTCCTGAATATAGTTCCGGAGGCAGCCAATTTGGAATTTCCGGTGTGACAAGACCAAAAACGGCTATTTTAATTCCCTCTTTTTCAATTATATGATACGGTTTAAAATATGGTTTTCCTGTTTTGACATTTATTGCATTAGCGGCAAGTAATGGGAAATTATATTCTTTAACTAACCTGTCGTAAACTGAATGGCCTGCCTCCACATCATGGTTTCCCACCGTGCCCGCATCATATCCTGTAAAATTCATGACTTCAGCAGAAAAATGTGGTGAAACTGTATCGATAAAATTATAATAGTAAACTTCCGGCTGACCCTGGAGGTTATCTCCATTATCGAGAAGTATGGTTGCATCCTTTTCCTTTCTGATCTGCCTGATATAAGTGAAAGATGATGCAAGAGAAGCACTTAATTTTTCTTTTTCGATGTAATCATATGGAAGTATTACTCCATGAATATCTGTTGTTTCAAGAATACTTATACTCTTACTGCCGGTTCCGGAACACGAAACCAGGAGCATAATTATCAGTAATTTAATAGTCAGCAGACTTAGTGATCTTATAAGCATATCAATAAATAGTTTTTTAATGCCCAAACTTATGAAAGAATAATCATTTTTAATTAATATAATTTATGTTATTGATAATTCCAGACTGTTAATTATATATTTGCTGACAAAATTGCTACTATGGTAGTTACCGGACTTGAAATTATATTAGATCATCTTCCATCTGCGCTGAAGGGCAAAAGAGTTGGAATTCTTTGTCATGCTCCAAGTATCACAAAAGATTTTATACATATTATTGATATCTTTTTTGAACGGCATGATTGCAAATTGTCTGCCATCTTCGGACCTCAGCATGGCATTCATGGGCAAACCCAGGATAATATGATTGAGTGGCAAAGTCAGAGACATCCACGCTTAAATATTCCTCTTTACAGCCTATATGGAGAACATCGTAAACCGGCACCAGAAATGCTTAAAGACATTGATGCCTTATTAATTGATCTACAGGATGTTGGCGCCAGATTATATACATATATCTGGACTGTTAAACTATGTATTGAGGCTTGTTCTGAAGCGGGAATTCCTGTATGGATACTCGACAGACCAAATCCGATAGGCATCCTCCCATTTGATGGACCGGTGTTGAAGGAGAAGTATTTTACGTTCGTCGGAGGAGCATCGATCCCCTTATGTCACCGCATGACAATTGGAGAAATGGCATTGTGGATAAAGGGAAAGTATTACCCTGAATGTGATCTTAATATTGTCTGGATGAAAAACTGGAAGAGATCCTCATTATTCAGTGAAACCGGGCTTCCATGGGTTTTACCATCGCCCAATATACCATCCATCCATACATCTATTGTCTATCCTGGAACTGTTCTTATTGAGGCACTTAATCTTTCTGAAGGCAGAGGCACAACAATACCTTTTGAGCTTTTCGGGGCTCCGTTTATTGATTCAGAAAAATTGAAAAAGAATCTCGATGCACGTAATATTCAAGGATGTGCATTCAGGATGCATAATTTCATCCCGACTTTTCACAAATTCTGCGGAGAGACTTGCAATGGTCTTCAGATACATGTTACTGACATCAATCTATTTACACCTGTCGGAACTGCGCTAGAAATATTTAGCGCTATAATAGAAACCTCGATAGACGGTGCTCTGAAATTTAATCTGCCACCATATGAATATGAATATAACCTGATACCTTTTGATATTCTATCGGGGGATTCCGGGATGAGGGAATCATTATCAGACAGAAAGAATGTTAGAATTGAGAAGGAGAGATGGGCGCATGAAATTGAAGACTTTAGGAATGAATTCCGGAACCTCGCATTTTACCCCGAACAATAAGTGAACAGGATGCTTTTGTTGAAGACTATTTTTTGGGAAGATGAGCTATTAACTTTTCTATCAGATTTTGAGAGAATATTGGTTTGATTAAATAATCATTAAATCCCGAATGAATAATTTTTTCCATTTCGTCCAAAAGCCCATAGGCAGTCTGTGCAATAATAATTACATTTTCTCTGAACTCCCTGATTTTTCTGGTTGTTGTATAACCGTCCATTACAGGAAGTTGAATATCCATTAATATTATATCAATATCAGGGTTACTAAGAACAATTTCAATGGCTTCTTCGCCATCACCTGCATTTAGTAAAATTACTCCTGTCTTTTCAAGTATCTTATTAAGATACAACCTACTTGATAAGTCATCTTCTACAATCAGGATTTTTCTTCCTTTCAGAAAATCATTTTCCATGTCTGATTAAATTATTCGAATAGTCCATCATCCCTGAGGAGAAGTAATATGGCAGAGTGTGGCACTACAATATATTTTTCCTTATTGAATTCTATTTCAATTGCGCTATTCTGCAGATATACAGCCTGATCACCCTCCTTGGGCTGAAGAGGAACATATTTCGGTTCATCAGATCTGTTTTTCCATGGCTCATCATTGTCATTTACCGAAGGGATTGGATACCCCGGACCAACTTTTACCACATACCCAATTTGCACCTTTTCATTTTCATTCACACCGGGAGGAAGAAGTAAGCCGCTCTTTGTCTTTGACTGAGGAACTTTTGGTTTAATGAGTATCCTGTCGCCAATTACAATAAGCTTATGCAAATCTTTTTCATCTAATAATACACTCATATCTAATGTCAATTACGACAAAAGTATCATTTTTTACAATAATCAGTAATCGGACAAATAGAATTAATTAATATTGTGCCTTAATATCAACTATAATTGGCCGCAATAGATTTACAATGTATTCTGATAGTTATACAACAATTAAATCATCTTCAAAGGGAATCTATAAAGAAAAAGGAAGCCGGTTCATCGCGTTTGCATTTCCTGTGTCCGATCATGAAGAAATTAAGTCAATTATCGATAAAATCCGGAAAGAAGACCATGGAGCAAGGCATCATTGTTATGCTTACATGATTGGTCACGAAAGGATGATCTGGAGAGTGAATGATGACGGAGAGCCTCCAGGTACCGCAGGAAGACCTATTCTCGGGCAGATAAATTCATTCGGGCTAACAAATATTATTATAATTGTCAGCC
>Ga0315278_10000269_pt1 | contig 47090 bp, 43 predicted proteins | sample YL17G06_0_MG_FD_203880 | JGI IMG/M metagenome (GOLD analysis project Ga0315278, IMG submission 203880) | Sediment microbial communities from Yellowstone Lake, YNP, Wyoming, USA - YL17G06_0 | ecosystem: Environmental > Aquatic > Freshwater > Lake > Sediment | place: USA: Wyoming | collected... | reverse complement strand
ACGGCGCAGCAGCCGTACAACAACGTCGTTCGCACGGCGCTGCAGGCGCTGTCGGCCGTGCTCGGCGGCACACAGTCGCTGCACACCAACTCGCTCGATGAGGCGCTGGCGCTGCCCACCGCCGAGGCGGCGACACTCGCCCTGCGAACCCAGCAGATCATCGCCCACGAAAGCGGCGTGACCCACGCCGTCGATCCGCTGGGAGGTTCGTTCTTCCTCGAGAAGTTGACGCTCGACATGGAGAAGGGCGCGCTCGACTATTTCGACACGATCGATCGGATGGGCGGCATGGTGGCGGCCATCGAGCGCGGATTCCCGCAGCGCGAGATCGCCGACAGCGCCTATCGTTTTCAGCAGGCTGTCGAGCGAAAAGAGAAGATCGTCGTCGGCGTCAACCAGTTCGTCGTGGAAGAGGACCGGGGCGTGCCCCTCCTCTACATCGACGAGGCCGCCGCGGCCCGCCAGATCGAGCGGCTCCGCGTGCTCCGCCGCGATCGCGACAATCGGCGGGTGCGCAAGGCGCTTGACGATCTCAGGCGGGCGGCCGAAGGCACGGCGAACACGATGATGCCGCTGCTCGAGGCCACGCGCGCGTACGCGACGGTCGGTGAGATGTGTGATGCGCTCCGCGAGGTGTGGGGCGAGTACGAAGAACAGCCCATGATCTAGGGATTGGGGATTAGGGGTTAGCCAATCCCCACTCCCTGCTGACTGCTGTCTGGATGTCTATGTCGAAGATCAGAGTTGTCATCGCAAAACCCGGGCTCGATGGGCATGATCGCGGGGCCAAGGTGATCGCCCGGGCGCTGCGCGACGCCGGCATGGAAGTGATCTACACGGGGCTCAGGCAGACGCCTCAGCAGATTGTCAGCGCCGCCATCCAGGAAGACGCCGACGTGATCGGCTTGTCGATCCTCTCCGGCGCGCACAACCACATCTGCCCGGAGGTCATGCGCCTGCTCAAGGAGAAAGGCCTCGAGGACGTCTGTGTGGTGGTCGGAGGCATCATCCCCGATCTTGATGTGGCGCGGCTGGCCGGGATCGGCATCCACGGGGTCTTCCGGCCCGGCACGTCGATGCAGGAGATCATCGATTACATCACCAGTCACGCCCGTTTCCGCGCGGAGACCGGATAGAACTGGCGGTTCGGCTAATCCCTCGCCGCGTTTATTCCGATAACCCGTAGTGGCTGCTTGACTCCCACGCAGCCGGGGGCTACGCTTTGACGGGTAAGCCACTCGCGCGCTAACACGTTTCTGTTCAGTTACTTGGAGCCATGCCGCACAGACTTCTCCTGGCCGACGACAGCGTCACCATCCAGCGCGTCATCGAGCTGACCTTCGCCGACGAAGATATCGAGGTGATCGCGGTTGGCGACGGACGCGAGGCGATCCGCCGCATTGAAGCCGATCGCCCCGACATCGTGCTGGCCGACGTGGGCATGCCGGAAAAAGACGGGTATGAGGTGGCTGCCTACGTCAAGAACACGCCGTACCTGGCACACATCCCCGTGCTGCTGCTGACCGGGGCTTTCGAGCCGATCGACGAAGCGCGAGCGCAGGAGGTCGGATGCGACGGCGTGCTGGCCAAGCCGTTCGAGCCGCAGATGGTGATCGCGCGGGTGAACGAGCTGCTCGGTGCAGCCCCGCGGCCGCGCGACGTGACGGCCCCGCCAGTCAGCGTTGACCGGCGGGTGGCGCCCGTGCCTTCTCCGGCGGTTGAGCCCGTGTTCGACGCGCCGCCGTTGTCGCCGCTCGATGCATTCCTGGCGGCTGCGCCCGAGCCGGATCTGGAAGCGTACGGAGCGCGTTCCAACGCCTCCGAGTCGCTGCTTCAGACCGGGCCGGATCTTCGGCCCGCTGGGGACGAGGCAGGCCATGCGGGGCCGGCCCACGCGCCGCTCGCCGCCGACAGCCTCATCGCCGCGCCGGAAAGCGAGATGCTGGCCGCCGACCCGTCCGCCGTTCGGATCAGCAGGCGCACCCCGATTGCCGTGCCCGGATTCGGCACGCCAGCCCTGGCCACGGCCGCCTCGGCCGCGGAACTCGACGACTACTTCGAAAAGCTTGACGCCGCATTCGCAACGCTGCAACAGGCGCCACCAAAGCCCGAATCGCCGGGCGTGTCAGCGGCACCCGCCAGAGTGCCGGCTCCGTCGAGCCATCCCGCCGAGCCGATCGAGGAGTCGCCCCGCCGGTCATCGCCGCCTGTCGATCAGCCCGTGGTCATCTCCGGGGCCGAGTCCCAGGCGGTCGATCACGCCCCCGCCATCGCGCAGGCCTTTTCTGCGCTGCTGGCAGCCGAACACGGCCAGGCCATCCCGGGACAGGCCGCAACCGTCACGGCGGCCGCCACGCTCTCGCCAGAAGCCATCGACCAGCTGGTCGGCCGAGTCGCGAGCGAGGTGGTCGAGCGGATGTCGGACCGCGTCGTGCGCGACATGGTGACCGACATCGTCTCTCGCATCGCCGAGAAGCTGGTTCGCGAAGAGATCGACCGGGTCAAAGCCACCATCAAGTAGGGCTGAATCCTTCGATTCATACGCTCGGCAGCGAACCTATTCCCTCAGGACTCAGTGCTGAGCCTTCATGTGGGCCGGGTCGCTTCGTGAGAATGCGCAACCACTGCTGCGAGCCGAAGCACTGAGCGGAGCCGAAGCCGCGCTTGATAGGCTGGCGGCTGTGCGGTTACGCTGTACGCTTCACGGTTCTCCAGGGAACACATGTCCGAGCTACCGAAAGCCTTCGATCACCGAGACGTTGACGCGCGCTGGTACAGCTTCTGGGAGTCGATTGGCGCCTTCCGCGCCGACCCGACGAGCGGCAAGCCCGCCTTCAGCATGGTGCTGCCTCCACCCAACGTCACCGGGTCGCTGCACATGGGCCATGCCCTCAACCACACGATGCCCGACATCATCGCGCGCTGGAAGCGGATGCAGGGCTACGACGTGCTGTGGCTGCCGGGGACCGACCATGCGGGCATCGCGACGCAGAACGTGGTGGAGAAGCAGCTCGCGCAGGAGAAGAAGACGCGCCACGACGTGGGCCGCGAGGCCTTCGAAGCCCGCGTCTGGGCGTGGGTGAAGGTCAGTCACCGGATCATCACGGAGCAGATGCGGAAGCTGGGTGATTCGGTCGACTGGTCGCGCGAGCGGTTCACGCTCGATCCGGGCCTGTCGCGCGCCGTGCGCCGCGAGTTCGTCTCGCTCTACCGCGAGGGCCTCATCTACCGCGACAAGTACATCGTCAACTGGTGCCCGCGGTGCCGCACCGCGTTGTCCGACCTCGAGGTGCAGCACCGGGAGAGTGACGGCAAGCTCTACTTTGTCCGGTACGCGGGCGTCGGCGGCGGGGCTGGTGTGACGGTGGCCACCACGCGCCCGGAAACGATGCTGGGCGACACGGCAATCGCGGTGAACCCGGACGACGAGCGATACCGGCACCTGGTGGGCACATGTGTCGTGCTGCCAGTGCTCGGCCGCGTGCTGCCGATCGTGGCCGATGCCTTTGTGGATCCGGCGTTTGGCACCGGCGCCGTCAAGGTGACGCCCGCCCACGATCCGAACGACTTTGCGATGGGCCAGAGACACGCGCTGGCCAGCGTGTCGGTCATCGACGAGGACGGCAACATGACCGCGGAGGCCGGGCCCTACGCCGGCCAGGATCGCTTCAAGGCCCGCAAAGCGCTCGTGGAGCGGTTGCAGGGCGAAGCGGTGATCGAGAAGATCGTCGATCATCGCCATGCCGTCGGCCATTGCGAACGCTGCAGCACCGTGGTCGAGCCGCTGGTGTCGAAGCAGTGGTTCGTCAAGATCGGTCCGCTGGCCGCCGAAGCCATCCGCGCCGTCGAGGAAGGCCGCGTCGTCTTTCTGCCGGACAACTGGACGAAAACCTACTTCGAGTGGATGACCAACATCCACGACTGGTGCATCTCGCGCCAGCTGTGGTGGGGCCACCGCATCCCCGCGTGGTATTGCGACGCGTGCGGCGAGACGATCGTGTCGGAGGAGGATCCGAGCGTGTGCCGGTGCGGCGCCGCCCTGCGCCAGGATACCGACGTGCTCGACACGTGGTTCAGTTCCGGGCTCTGGCCGTTCAGCACGCTGGGCTGGCCGGACAAGACCGACGACCTGGCCCGCTACTACCCGACAACGCTGATGTTGACCGGGTTCGACATTATTTTTTTCTGGGTCGCGCGGATGATCATGCTCGGCCTGAAGTTCGGGGGTGATGTGCCGTTCCACACGGTGTACATCACGGGCCTCGTGCGGGACGAGCGCGGCCAGAAAATGAGCAAGTCGAAGGGCAACGTTGTCGACCCGTTGTCGGTGATGGACGACATCGGCGCCGACGCCCTGCGCTTCACGCTGGCGGCCATGGCGTCGCCCGGCATGGACATCCCCCTCTCGGAAGGGCGGATGACCGGGTACCGGCAGTTCATCAACAAGATCTGGAATGCGTCGCGCTTCCTGCTGATGAACATTGGCGATCTGCCGGCACGTCCGGTGCTGCCGCCATTTCGCGACCTGCACGTGATTCACCGGTGGATGTTGAGCGGCGTCAGCCGGCTGGCCATCGACGTCAATGATGCGCTCGCCACGTACCGGTTTGACCAGGCGTGCGATCGGCTGTACCACTTCTTCTGGCACGAGTTCGCGGACTGGTACATCGAGTTCGTCAAGATCGATCTGCAGCAGCCGGGGCCGGCGCGCGACGCAGCGGTGGCGGTGCTGGTCGAGGTGCACGATCGCCTGATGCGGTTGCTGCACCCGTTTGTCCCGTTCATCACCGAAGAGATCTGGCAGAAGCTGCCGAAACGGCCGGATGATGCCGCCACCGTCACGCTGTCGGCATTCCCGACGGCGATGCCCGAGTGGGTTGACACGTCGGCCGAAGCCGACGTCGCCTACATGCAGCAGGTGGTGACGACGATTCGCACCGTGCGGTCCGAGCGCAGCGTGCCGCCTTCGCGGAAGATCGCCGCGATGATCGACGAGACCGACGGGCATGCCCGGGCCATGCTCGAGCAGTGTGCGCCGTACCTGCGTCAGTTGGCTGGCCTCGAGTTGCTCGAGTTCCGGGGCGACGTGGCGCCCAGCGTCGACACCGTCAAGCGCGTGCTCGCACACGCGCACGTCTACGTGCCGTTGGCGGGCATCGTGGACCACCAGGCCGAGATCGAGAAGCTCCAGAAGGAGATCGCTGGACTGGCTCGCGAGGCCGAGTCGATCGCGCGCAAACTGGGGACGGCGAGCTTCGTGGAGCGCGCCCCGGCGTCGGTCGTCCAGCAGACGCAGTCGCGTGCCGCCCAGATCGCGGAACGGCAGCAGAAACTCGAAACGCAACTCGCGGAGCTCGGCCTGTGACCATTGAACCGATCGAGATCGGCGTCTACCGTGACTTCGTCCGACGGAGCCTCGCCGAAGATCTTGGATGGGGAGATGCGACCGTGCAGGCCATCATCCCTCCCGACGCGACAGCCGAAGGTGTGCTGCTGACGCGCTCGCCGGCCGTGCTGGCCGGCCTGGACATCGCGTTCGAGGCATTCCGGCAGCTGGACCCCGCCATCGTCGTGGTCTCGCGCCGGCAGGACGGCGACCTGTGTCAGCCTGGCGACCAGCTCGCGGTCGTCACCGGCCTCGCCGCGCCGATGCTGACGGCGGAGCGGACCGCGCTCAACATTGTCCGCCACCTGTCGGGCATTGCCACGTTGACGCGGCGGTTCGTCGATGCCGCCGGCGGCCGCGTGGTCATCGCCGACACGCGGAAGACCCTGCCGCTGATGCGGCCCCTCCAGAAGTACGCCGTGCGGGTGGGTGGAGGCGAGAACGGCCGGCTGGCGCTCGACGAGGGGCTGATTCTCAAGGCCAGCCACATTCGCTTCGCCGGCGGGATCGGCGCGGCCGTCAAGCGCGCACGCGCGGCCGGTCCTGATACACCGGTGCAGGTCGAGGTCTCGACGTCGGCCCAGGCGGCCGAGGCCCTGGCCGCCGGAGCGGGAGTGCTCCTGTTCACGGGGGCGTCGAGCGAGGATCTCCGCCACGTCGTGCAGCAGTGCCGCGGGCGAGCCCGCGTTGAAGTGTCTGGTCAGATTTCACTCGAGCGGGTCGCGGAGCTGGCATCAGACGGGGCGGACTTCGTCTCGATCGGCGCGCTCACCGATTCCGCTCCGGCCTCAGACATTACCTTTGAACTTCGATCCCTTTGATCCGGGACACGCCGCCGATCTGCCGCACGACATCGCGGAGGCGCTGACGTGGTCGCAGTCCGAACGGGGCCGGTTTGGTGCGCCGCTGTTCTATGCGGCCGAGGTCACCTCGACCAACGACGTCGCGGCGCGATTGGCGGATGCTGGCGCCGGCGAAGGCACGACGGTCGTTGCGGAGACGCAGACCGCCGGTCGCGGCCGGCATGGGCGGACCTGGTGTTCGCCCCCTGGTGCCGGGCTCTACGTGTCCACCATCGTCCGGCCGGATCTGCGGACCGTTCCCGGTTCGGGATCCGCGCTGCTGACGCTGATGGCCGGAGTGGCCCTGGCCGACGCGATTCGCGAGGCCACCGGTCTCGGCGTCGAGATCAAGTGGCCCAACGATCTCATCGTGGCTCGGCGGAAGCTGGCGGGCATTCTCGCGGAAGGGACGGGCCAGGGCGCCTCGGTCGAGTACATCGTGCTCGGGTTCGGCATCAATCTGCGGGCGGCCGCATACCCTCCAGACGTCGCGGCGCGCGCGACCTCGATCGAAACCGAACTCGGTCGCCCCGTCGACCGGGGAGCCCTGCTGGCCCGGGCGCTGGTCAATCTGTCGCGAGCCCGTACGGCAATGGCCGAGAACCGGACCTCGGCCCTCATCGATCGGTGGCGCAAACTGGCCCCGTCCGCGGTAGGCTCATCGGTGGAATGGCAGACCGGTGCGGGCCCGCGACTGGGCCTGACCGCGGGAGTCGACGACGGCGGCGCGCTGCTCATCGACGTGGCTGGCGCGATCGAGCGGGTCACCGCCGGCGAGATAATCTGGTTATAGGGGTGACGTATGCTGCTGGCGATTGACATCGGGAACACCAACATCGTGCTCGGCGTGTTCGAGGGCAAGACGTTGGGGCGCAGCTGGCGGCTCGCCACGATGCGCGAGCGGACGGCTGACGAAATGGGTTTGCTCGTGAGCGAGTTGCTCGAGCGCGCTGGCATCAGGCCCGCGGCCGTCGACGGCGTGGTGATGGCATCGGTCGTCCCGCCGCTGACCGCCAGCGTGATAGAAATGTCAGAGCGGTATCTCGGGACGCGGCCGCTCAATCTCGAACCCGGCGTCAACACCGGCATGCCGGTGCTGTACGACAACCCGGCCGAAGTCGGGGCCGACCGAATCGTGAACAGCATCGCGGCCTACGAGCTGTACGGCCGGTCGCGCAAGATGCCGTTGATTGTGGTGGACTTCGGGACTGCGACGACCTTCGATGCGGTGTCGGCGGCAGGCGAGTATCTGGGCGGCGTCATCTGTCCCGGCATCCAGATTTCGGCCGATGCCCTGTTCCAGCGGGCGGCGAAGCTGCCCCGCATCGATGTGCGCAAGCCCCCGCACGTTATCGGCAAGACCACGGTGAGTTCGATGCAGTCGGGGCTGTTCTTCGGATATGTAGGCATGGTCGAAGGTCTCGTGCGGCGAATGCGCGCCGAGCTTGGCGGCAAGGCTTTCTGTCTGGCCACCGGCGGCCTCGCCGACGTCATCGCCCCGGAGACCGATGCGGTTGAGGCCGTGGATCGGGACCTGACACTCACCGGGCTGCGGATGGTGTGGGAACGAAATCACTGATGGACTCTTCCGAGTACTGCCGCCAGATCGAAGCCCACCTGTGCAGCAGCAACCAGGGGCACCTGGTGCGCATTTCCGGTCCGGCCTTCGACAAGGTGCGCGAGTGGGCGGCGATGGGCGTGCCGCTCAAAGTCGCATTCCAGGGCATCGATCGACGCGTCCAGCGCGTCGAAGCCAAGGGGGGACGCAGACGCCCGGTTCGGATCGAGTTCTGCGAAGCCGACATCCTCGATGCGTTTGACGCGTGGCGCCGAGCGGTGGGGGTGCGGGCGGTTGTGGCCAGTGATGGCGAGGGCGAGACTGACGTCGATGTGGAAGCGACGCCTCGCCGCCGGCAGTCCCTCTCAACGCATATCGATCGCGTCATCGGCCGCATCACCGCCCTTCGGACTGGGCCGTCGCCTTCCTCGGATTGGGATGCCGCTCTCGACCAGGTCGTCCGCCAGCTGGACGCGCTCCACCCGACCTCACGTAACGCCCGTGGCGCGGCTCGCGACGCGGTCGTGGCCCGGCTGGCCGAGCTCGATGCCACGCTCATCGACGTGGCGCGGGCGATGGTCGGCGACTCGGCCGCCGCCGACATTGCGCGGGAGGCCGATCGGGAACTCGACCCGTTTCGCGGCCGCATGAGCGCCGAGACCTACCGGGCGGCGCACCAGCGCTGCACCGACCGGATCCTGCGCGAGCGCCTCGCGCTTCCGGTCCTCACCATTGACTGAGATGGCCGACGCGCTGAAGGCCGGAGACGTCGTGACCGTCATGCCGGAGAAACCGGCGGCGGGTGGCCGCATGATTGCGCGTCACCACGGCTGTGTGCTTCTCGTGGCCGGGGCCATCCCCGGCGAGCTGGCGCGGGTGCGTATCGAACGGGCGGAGCGATCGATGGCCTATGCCGCTCTCGAAGAGGCCCTCGAGCCGCATCCCGCTCGACGGACGGTCGCAGGCGATCCGCGTTGTGGGGGGGCCGTCTACGCGCACATCGACTACGCCGAGCAGACGCGTCTGAAGGGCGAGATCATCCGCGACGCGCTCAAGAGGCTGGCGCGGATGGATCCGCCCGGCGTGATCGCCGTGACGCCTTCGCCCGAACGTGGCTACCGGATGCGGGCCCGGGTCCATGTGCGGGACGGGCGCATCGGGTTCTTTCTTGAGAACACGCATCGCATCTGCGACGTGCGGGAGTCCGGACAGCTGCTTCCCGAGACGGCGCTGGCGCTTGACGCGCTGGCAGGCATGCTCCGCGACGCCGGGTTGACCGGCGCTGCGGACCTCGACGTCTCTGAGAACCGCGACGGCGACATGCGCGCGGTGCACATCGACCTGGCCCCTGACCGACCCCTTGACCGCCCCGGGGAACTCAGGCCCGTGCCTGGCGTCACCGGGCTCTCCTGGTCCCACCCCGCCATGCGGGCGGAGAGCGTCGCGTTCGGCAGTCCATTCGTCGAGGACGAGGTGCAGCTCCCCGGCTGTGCCGACGCGTCTGCCGTCACACCGGTCCGATTGCGCCGGCACGTGCGGGCGTTTTTTCAGGGCAACCGCTTTCTCCTGGATCGGTTGGTGGTGTCGGTCGTCGCCGCGTGCCCGCCTGGCCCCGTCGTCGATCTGTACGCCGGCGTCGGGCTGTTTGGCGTGTGCCTGGCGGCCACGGGACGGCACGACGTGACCGCCGTCGAAGCTCATCCAGCCTCGGCATCCGACTTGAAGGTCAACGCGCAGCCCTACAGCGGGTCCATCGTCGTGCGCCACACGTCGGTCGAGCGCTTCGTCCAGGAGAGGACCGGAGCCGGCCCGGGCACGCTCATCCTCGATCCGCCCCGCACCGGGATGTCACGCGAGGCGATGGCGGGCGCGCTCGGGCTTGGCGCCGATCGCGTGGTCTTCGTGTCGTGTGATGTGGCGACCTTCGCACGTGACGTCGGCCGGTTCGTGGATGCGGGCTACCGCCTGCACGCGATTCAGGGATTCGACTTGTTCCCGACGACGGCTCACGTCGAAGTCCTCGCCGTGCTGTCCCGACCCCCTTGCTGCTGAGCGGCGGCGATGAAGCCGTCGAACAGCGGCCTGAACTCGCCGGTGCGCCAGAAGTTCTCGGGGTGCCACTGCACGCCCACGCAGAACGTCGCGCCCGTTCGCTCCATGCCCTCGATCACGCCGTCAGGAGCCGTCGCTGACTGGTCGAATCCCTCGGCCAGGCGTGCGACGCTCTGGTGATGACGGCTGTTGGCGTCGAGCGCCTCGCCGTCCCTCAGTTCGTTCTGCATCAATGTCCACAGGACGCTCCCGCGCACCACCCACACTTCGTGGGCGAGGCCAACGAGCGGCGTCTTGATCGTGTGTTCCAGGGCGCCGAAGACCTGCGACGGGATATCCTGCACGAGCGTGCCCCCGCACGCCACGTTCATCACCTGCATCCCACGGCAGATCGCCAGGATGGGGACGTGTGCCGCGATCGCCGTGTTGACCAGGTCAATCTCGTACTCGTCGCGGGCGCTGTCAATGTCGGACACAGACGGATGCCGCGGCTCGCCGTACCGCGCCGGATCGACGTCGGCGCCGCCGGTCAGCAGCAATCCGCGGCACCATGTCACGACATCGTCGGCGCGATCCGTGACGGGGTCCAGCACGCGAGGCTCACCGCCCGCCCGGCGGACAGACTCCTGGTAGTCGGGAAGCGCACGGCAAGGGCTGACCGCAATCAGTGGCTGCATGACACACTCTTTCCAGGGGTGAATCGCCTCGTCGCCCGGGCGCTACATCCGAACCGGCACCTCGATGCCCATCAGGTCCAGCGCTCGCGTCATCTGAGTGCGGAAGTACGCGACGCCCGCCGCGCGCCAGATCTTCGCGTCACCGCGCTCCTCGTTCAGAACGGGATAGCGATGATAGTACCCGTTGAACATCTGCGCCAGCCCGAACGCCCACTTGGCCAGCACCGAGAACTCCAGGCCCCGCACCGACTGCTGCGCGACATCGTCGAGCCGCGAACTCTCGAGCACGAGTGCCCAGAGTCCATGGTCGTCCAGGCTGTCGCGCAGTTCGGCCGGATCGGTCGTGGCCAGCCGCGCTGTCACCTGCGCCGCGTCCAGGCCGTCGCGGTCGCTCAGCTTCTGGAGGATGTTGTTCGCGCGGACCACCGCGTACTGCAGGTACGGGCCGCTCTCACCCTCGAAGTTCAGCGCCTCATCGATGTCGAAGGCGATGACCTTCCCTCGCGAGAACCGGACGAGGAAATACCGCACCGCCGCGACGGCGATGATTTCGGCGGTCCGCTGCTGCCCGGCAGGCGGGAGTTCGGCATTGCGCTTGGCGACTTCGCCGCGGGCCTTCGCGATCAGCGTGTCGATCAGGTCGTCGGCCTTGACGCCCAGGCCCTTGCGGCCCGACACCTCGACAAACGGCTTCGTCGTGTCGTTCGCTTCGGCATCGTAGCCAAGCTGCCGCGCCGTCTGGTGTGAGAGCGCCACCATTTCGTACGAGAAGTGCACGGAGCGTTCCGCCTCGCCAGGATGACCGGCGGCGGCCAGCGCCTGCTTCAGCAGTTTCTGCAGGTAGGACTGCCGCACATCAATCACGTTGTAGATCGTGTGACCCTTGCCAAACGCCGGTCGCGACGCCTCATCGGGTGTCGGCGATGACGAGGTCGCCCACAGAGGGCCGTCCCTGCCTGGCTCGCCAAACAGCCGGTAGTGGAAGTCCCGGTCGAGCAGTCCGAACTTCCAGAACTGGTACGCCATGTCCTTGCCGACATAGGTCACCGTCCCGTTGGATCGCACGATCACCTTCTCGGCCTGATCGCCCTCGTCTGCCGCCGCATCGCCCGGCGGGTCTCCTGCCGATTCGCCAGCCTCCTCCGCCGCATCGGGTGTCCCGTCCTCGATCCGCATCACCCAGCATCCCGCCAGCCGGCCAGTTGGCTGGAAGTAGACCGTGCCCTGCGCCTTCAAGGTCTCGAACGCGCGGTTCCAGAAGTGGAGCCGCAGGATGTCGCCCTCCCAGGTGAGCAGGTCGTATTGGACGTTGAGCCGGGCCATCGTGTGCAGGTGGCAGCCGACGATGCGTTCGGCGACGAAGGCGGCGATGGCGGCACCCTCACCTTCGCCGTGCTCGAGATCGTGCAGCGCTCGTGCGCGGATCGCCAGTCGCTCCTTGTCGCCGGCGTACCACTCGGTCGTCCGGGCGTACAGATCCCAGCAGTAGTAGTCGAATCGCGGCCGCGAGGCGATCGCTTCGACATCGGCGAGCGTCCGATGTTCGAGGTGCTGAAATCCCACCACGACGTCGGCGACCTGGACTCCCGTGTCGTCGATGTAATTCTGGACTTCGACCGGGTTCCCGAGGAACCTGAGCGCACGCACGAGCGTGTCGCCCAGGGCGGCGTTGCGCAGGTGGCCGATGTGCGCGGCCTTGTTGGGATTGATCGCCGTGTGTTCGACGATGATCTTCGCCGGGGCCTGGGCAGGGACCTCTGCCGCCGCGCGCCCGGACAACCGATCGGTCAGGTACGCGACGCGCTCGAAGTAGAAGTTCAGATACCCGTTGGCCGCGCAGTCCACGCGGGCGATCCCCGGAATCGCCCCGAGCCTGGCCGCAATCTCCTGACCGATGAGCTTCGGGGCTTTTCGAAGGCGGCGGGCCAGCTCGAAGGCCAGCGGCGCCGCCAGATCGCCCAGCGCGCGGCTGGGCGTTCCCGCCAGCGCCACGCAGGGGAGATCTGATGGCGACAGGCCGTACAGCTCCGTGACGGCGGCGATGACTCTGGTCCGAATCGTGTCCTGAATCGACAAAATCATGTGCGGTTCATCTCGTGCGTCGTTGACTCGCGCGGGATCCTGAATCTACGATGGTTAATGTCAACTCGTCCGATCGCGACCGCGTTGTGCGCGGGCCAGGTCGTCGGGCGTATTGATATTGAGCAACAGAAGGCCGTCCGGGTCGAACGCGGCGATCTCAACCGGGTCGATAGTTCGAACGTGCACATCGCCAAACAGATCGAGCACCTTCAGCGCTCCCGCATCCAGGCGTTGCCGGATGGGTGTGGCACAGGCCTGGGTGTAGCATGCGCAGAGCGGGTGGTACCCGTCGGCGGCAAGGGGCACGGCGACATCGGCATCCTGCGCGGCCTCCAGCACGCGGGTCAGAAACGGCGCCGTGAGATAGGGCATGTCGCACGCGACGATCAGCACGGGTTCCTTTGCGATCGCCAGGGCCGTGTAGATGCCGCCGAGGGCCCCGGCGTCAGGCACGAGATCTTCGAAGACGGGCACGCCGATGTCCGCGAAGCGGGCCAGATCGTTGGCGATAATGATCACGCGGTCGGCGCAGCGGCGCAGGACGTGCAATTGGCGGTCGAGAATCGTCCGGCCGTCAATGACGAGTTGGCTCTTGTCCAGGCCGCCCAGGCGGCTGGCCCGGCCTCCGGCGAGAATCGCTGCAGTCGGCATATGGCGCCCCGGCACACCGGGTGCCAGAACGTTACGTTAGCAGAAAAGTGAGCGAGACGGTAATCGGTCGGATGCTCGTCGCCAGCCTCCATCAGGCCATTTCGGAACTGCTGCCGATGCGGCTCGAGTTCTACGAATCGTGGATCAACTCCCGGCGCATGCGATCAAGACGCGTGACCCTCGGCGCGATGCGCGCGGTGTTCAGCTTCCTCCGGCAGGAAGACGCTGTGTACGATGCCGTGATGATGCGGGCGGGAGAACTGACGGCGCAGTGGACCATCGATGGAATGACGCCGCTTCGTCGGGCCTGGCTGCGGCGGCTGCCGTGGGGTCTTCGGGTGCGCGCCGCCGGCCGGCTGGCGCGGCGCATCGCTCTGGAGACGTGGGCGGACACGCGAGCGTCGGTGCGATGGAAGGGCGGACGCGGCACATTCGCGCTCCATCCGTCGCTCTTCTGTGACGTGCGGGCCGCCTCGCCTGCCGCGCTCTGTGGGTACTACGCCGCACTTGCCCGTGGCCTGGCTCAGGCGCTCAATGTGGAGGTCGACGTCGCGGTCGAGCAGTGCCAGGCTCGTGGAGATGGACACTGCGCCGTCACGGTTGATCCCAACAGGCCGCGGCAGGAGGTGTCGATCGCCGCGCCGCTGCTCGCGATCGTGTGTGTGCTGATGCCCGGGCTGGCGCCGGCCCAGCCCCCCGCGCCGGTGGGCGCGTCGCGCGAACGCGCGCTGGTGATGCCGTTCGAGAATGCGACACGCGATCCGCGGTTGTCCTGGCTCGGAGAAGCGTCAGCCGTCCTGCTGACCGAAGGCCTGCGCGGCGCCGGCGTCGATGCCATGGTTCGGGACGAGCGCCTGCGCGCATTCGAGCGATTGCAGGTGCCTCCGTTCGCGGCGCTCAGCCGGGCGACCGTTATACACATCGGGCAACTCGTGGGGGCCGCCGAAATCGTGATTGGCTCAGTGACGGCGGAAGGCGACGTGCTGGCCTTCAGCGCGCGCCGGCTTCGCTTGTGGCAGGGCCGGCTCGATCCTCCGGTTGTCGCCCGCGGGAAGATCCAGGAGTTGTTCGCGATTCTCGACCGGCTGGCGGCGGGTCTGGCATCGCCATCGGCCGTTTCTGAGACGGAGCGGCCGGCGCCCGGGCCGCCGCCACCTTCGTTGGCCGCCTTCGAGGCCTACATCAGAGGGTTGATCGCGCAGTCGCCGGTGGCGCAAGTGCGATTTCTGCGCACTGCGCTGCAGGCAGCCCCGAGCTACGACGTCGTGCGCATCGCGCTGTGGCAGGCGCATTCGGCGGCGGGTGAACATCGGGCCGCCCTCGAGGCCGTGCGGGCCGTGCCCGACAGCTCGTCGGTGGCCGTCGAGGCCCGATTCCTGGCGTCCGTTTCCCACATTCATGTCGGCGAGTACGCCGACGCCTATCGATTGCTGACCGGTCTGCGGCAGCGCGCGCCATCGGCGATTATCCAGAACAACCTGGGCGTCGTCGGTCTGCGAGCGACGAACCTGCCGGCTGACGCAGCCCGGGCGGCGACGTACTTTTCTGGCGCGCGCGCCCTGGACCAGCTTGATCCGGACTACGTATTCAACCTGGGCTACGCGACCTGGCTCGATGGCGACGCCCAGGCGGCGGCCTCGTGGCTCCGCGAGGCGGTCCGCTTGAGTCCGGCTGATGGCGCCGCCCACGCGCTGCTCGCTGCGGTGCTGCAGGCGGCGGGCCAGAGCGCCGAGGCGAACCGTGAACTCTCGCTGGCCCAACGGCTCTCGTCCGCGTACGACACGCTCGACCTCAAGAGTGCGGCGGCGAGCCCGGCGCGCGGCCAGGAGCGGCTCAAAGAGGCGATCGAGCCACCGCGGGCCGAGCGGGTCGACGCAGCCGTGGAGATGATTGGCCAGCGCGACCAGCGCGATCTGGCGGTGTTTTACCTGGATCGTGGCCGCCGCTTCTTCGATCAGGACAACGACCGCGACGCCGAACCCGAATTGAAGCGAGCCCTGTACCTGGCCCCCTACGACGCGGAGGCCAACCTGCTGATCGGCCGGATCTGCCTGCGGACAGGGCGGTTGCGGGAGGCGATCGAGGCCTTCAAGATCTCGCTCTGGAGCCAGGAGACCGTCGCCGCGCATCTGGCGCTCGCCGAAGGGTACCTCGAGGCCAAGACCCTGGATCTGGCCCGCAGTGAAGCCGAGCGGGCGCTGGCGCTCGATCCGGCCTCCACGCCGGCGCAGCAGTTGCTCGAACGGCTGAAGCGAGGCCCCGGCACATCCGCGTAAGGGGATATAATCAGCGCGCGCCTGACTGGAGCGCGCGTCATGGCTGCATCTGCCCGATTCAAAGCCCGTCGGTTCGCCATCCGCGGTGCCTGCTGGCTGGGCGTTCTGCTGGCGCTCGCCAGCCTCGCCTGTCAGCCTGCCCACGCCGTCACCCAATCACGTGCTGGCGTCATGCCGGCGATAGCCGGCATCCAGGGCGACACCGGCAGACCGTCGCCGGGCAGTCCGCTTGTCCTGGTCGCCCACGTTGATGCGCTCATCCACCCCGTGTCGGCGGAGTTCATGGTGGAGGCGATTTCGCGGGCCGACGAGCAGGGGGCGGCGCTCCTGATCTTCACGCTCGAAACGCCGGGCGGGCTGGTCGATTCCACGCGCACGATCATTACCAGGATGCTGTCGGCGAAGACGCCGATCGCGGTGTTCGTGGCGCCGTCTGGCGCGCGGGCGGCGTCGGCGGGGTTTCTCATCATCATCGCCTCGGATATCGCGGCGATGGCGCCCGGCACGCACATCGGGGCGGCGCATCCCGTGTCGGGGCAGGGCGAGAAGATGGACGAGACGGTCGCGAAGAAGGCGGCGTCGGATGTGGCCGCCTACGCGCGAACGCTCGCTGCGGGCCGTGGCCGCAACGTGCAGCTGTCGGAACAGGCCGTCAACGAGAGTCGGGCGTTCACCGAATCCGAGGCGGTCAACGCCGTGCCCGCGCTCATCGATCTGATAGCCACCGACGTGCCCGATCTGCTGCTGAAGCTGGATGGACTGGAGATCCAGCGGTTCAGCCGCGGCCGCGCACAACGGCTGCACGTGGCCGGCGCGCGCGTGGAGGTGATCGACATGTCGTTTCGCCAGCGGGTTCTTGGGACGCTGGCGCATCCGAACATTGCGTACATCCTGCTCAGCCTCGGCGTCCTTGGCCTCACGATCGAATTGTGGTCGCCTGGTGCGGTGCTGCCAGGCGTGGTCGGAGGCATCTGCCTGATCCTCGCGTTCTTCACGTTCCAGGTGCTTCCCGTCAACTACGCGGGGGTGCTGCTGATCGTGTTCGGCCTGGCCCTGCTCATACTCGAAATCAAAGTCACCAGCTACGGCGTGCTGGCCGTTGGGGGCATCGTCAGCCTGCTGCTGGGCTCGATGATCCTGATCGATGCGCCCACGCCAGAACTGCGCGTCAGCCTGGGCCTCATCGTGCCGGTGGTCCTCGCGCTCACGGCCATCGTGCTGTTTCTCGTTCGCCTCGCGGTCATCTCGCAACGACGAGGGTCGGTGACCGGCGCCGCCGGGATGATCGGCGAGCGCGGCACGGCCCTGACGCCGATTCCGGCCCGTGGCGAAGGGCAGATATCATTGCATGGCGAAATCTGGACCGCGTATGCCAGCGAGGCGGTCGAGGCCGGGGAACACGTTCGTGTCACGCGAATCAACGGGCTCACCGCGACGGTGAGCCGAGAGGGTGTCAACAAGGAGCTGCGCTCATGATCATGAACCCATTTCTCCTGTTTGTCTTCCTGGTGGTGTTGTACCTGGTCAGCTCGATCAAGGTGCTGGCGGAGTACGAGCGGGGCGTCATCTTCCGGCTGGGCAAACTGCTGCCGGAACCCAAAGGCCCCGGCGTGATTCTCGTCTTCGCCCCGATCGATCGCATGGTCCGCGTCGGCCTGCGCACGGTCGTCATGGACGTGCCGCCGCAGGATGTCATCACGCGCGACAACGTCTCGGTCAAGGTCAACGCGGTCGTGTATTTCCGCGTGGTGGATCCGCTCCGGGCGATCGTGCAGGTCGAGAATTATCATTACGCCACGTCGCAGCTGGCGCAGACCACGCTGCGCAGCGTGCTCGGGCAGGTGGAACTCGACGGCCTGCTGTCTGATCGCGAACGGCTGAACGCCACGCTCCAGAAGATCCTCGATCAGCACACCGATCCGTGGGGCATCAAGGTCTCGTCGGTCGAAGTGAAGCACGTCGATCTGCCGGAGAACATGCAGCGCGCGATGGCGCGGCAGGCCGAGGCCGAGCGCGAGAAGCGTGCTAAAATCATTCACGCGGCGGGCGAACTCGAAGCGTCCGAGAAACTGGCGCAGGCTGCGCATGTGATTGCCAGCGGGCCGGAGGCCATGACGCTCCGCTACCTGCAGACGCTGACCGAGATCGCGGCCGAGAAGAACTCGACAATCATCTTCCCGTTGCCAATCGATCTGCTCCGGGGGATTATCAACAGGTCCTGAAGCCTGAGATCACCTGGTTGGCGGACGGCGGCGGACCATCGCGCCCTCGTGTCACTGCCTTGGAAGCAGGCCGCGTGGGGCGCAACATCACCACGTCGACGGGGAGAAGGACCCTGCCGCACTCACGATGGCCGACGACACCACACGCGGCGTGCACCTCGACGAGAAGCAGCTCGTCTTCGTCCTGATGGCGGCTGGTGTGATCTGCGGCGTCATGTTTCTGTTTGGCGTACTGGTGGGCCGAGGCGTCCAGGCCGAGCGCGGCCCGGTCGCCGAGGGCGCGACGATCAGCGCGCCGCAGGTCGTGCCCGATCCCCAGCCCGCCGCCGACACCGCTGGCGCGAAGCCCACGGGATCGCAGTCTGACGAGTTCTCGTACCCGAAGCGCCTGTCGCAGCCGGAGGCGCCTGCCGAGCCGCTCAAAGCGCCGGCGACGGCTGCGACGCCTTCGCGGGCTGCCGGGCCGGCAGGCGGGGCGGCCTCCACTGACGCGCCGCAGCCGCCGCCCGACGCGCCCGGCGACTCTCCGGCCGCCAGTCGGGCCGACGCCACCTCGGCCGGCCCCTTTACGGTCCAGGTTGCGGCCGTGCCGAAGCGCGGCGATGCTGATGTCATTGTCAAGCGGCTGAAGGCGAAGGGGTACGAGGTTCGCCTGGTCGCGCCGGAAGCCGGCGATCGGACCGGCGTGTTCCGCGTGAAAGTCGGCACCTACAAGACCAGGCGCGACGCCGAGGCCGTGGCCCGCAAGATTGAGAGCGAAGGACAGTACAAGCCCTGGGTTACCCGCTAGCTATCCTCTCCGGCGCCCTGCTCGCATTGAGCTTTCCGCGGTACGGACACCCTGCCGTGGCGTGGATCTCCCTCGCGCCGCTGCTGCTCGCGCTGCTCCGGCATCCCGGGGTCGGTACGCGCCGCGCGTTTCTGCTCGGCCTGGTGAGCGGTGCCGGCTACTTCGGCGGCACGGTGTATTGGACGTCGGCGGTGATGCAGACGTTTGGCGGCCTGAACTGGCCGCTCGCCGCAGTCGTCGGAGGCCTGCTCATCGCGTATCTCGCGCTCTTCCCGGCGTTGTTTGCCGTGATCGTCGCGACACTGGCCCGGGCCCTGGGAGCGCGCGCCCTCGTGTTGGCCCCGGTGGTGTGGGTGGCGACCGAAGTGGCGCGTCGCTACGTGCTTGGCGGCTTCCCGTGGGTCCTGCTCGGTGCAAGCCAGGCGAGGGCGACGTCCATTGCCCAGAGCGCGAGCCTGGCGGGCGTCTACGGGCTCTCCGCGCTCGTCGTGCTGGGGTCGGCGGCCGCGGTGATGGCCGCTGCGGGACGCGGGCGCGACCGGGTCGTGCTGCCGGCCTGCACGCTCGTGCTTATCGGCGGGCTTGCCGCATGGGGGCATTGGAGGGTACAGGAGGGGAGCCTGCTCAGAAACGGCGACCCCGTCCGGGTCGCGCTCGTCCAGGGGAATATCAGGCAGCAGGAGAAGTGGAGGAAGGACTCGGCGGCGCAGATCCTCGACACATATCTGACGTTGACGAGGCAGGCCGCCGATCAGGGCGCCTCGCTTGTGGTCTGGCCAGAATCGGCGACGCCATTTCTGTTCGAACACGACGCGGGTGGCCGGGCCCTCATCAGCGAGGTCGTGCGGAGCCGCGGCATCCGCCTGCTGTTCGGCAGCGATCAATTCGAGCCGGGGACGCCTCCGCGGTACTTCAATTCCGCGTTCCTGCTGAACCCGGCTGGAGCCATCGCCGGCGTCTACAAGAAGATGCACCTGGTGCCATTCGGCGAATATGTGCCGCTGAAGCGCCTGCTGTTCTTCGTGGCACCGCTGGTTGAGGCCGTCTCGGACTTTTCCCCGGGCGAGCAGGCGGTCGTCATGTCGATGGGGAGCCACACGCTCTCGACGGCGATTTGTTACGAGGTCGTCTATCCGGATCTGATCGCCGACTTCGTGCAGCGAGGCAGCCAGTTGCTGACGACGATCACCAACGACGCCTGGTACGGCTCCTCGTCGGCGCCGTACCAGCACTTCGAACAGGCCGCGCTTCGCGCCGTGGAGCAGGGGCGGTACCTCATCCGCGCCGCCAACACCGGCATCAGCGGGATCGTGGATCCGTACGGGCGGGTCGTCACCGCGTCGCCCATCTTCGAGCGGACCGTCGTCACCGGCGACGTCAGGTTCCTCAACGGGCGAACGATCTATGGCCGAACCGGCGACGCGTTTGCCCTGGCGTGCGTGCTGCTCACGCTGCTCGCCCTGGCAGCCACGTGGCGCCGGCGCACCGCCGCCCATTCGCAGTAGACTTAAGAGACAAATGGGGTCTGACCCCATCCTTCTGTGGAGGCGCGACTGTGGCACTCGAACTCGATGATCTCGTCCGTCGTTACCAGGATCTGCTGAAGCGGGCCGCCGAACTCAGGAGTTATCTTTGAGGCAGGACGGCCGCGGGAAGAAGTCGTCAAGCTCGAGGAACGCATCTCCCAGCCGGAATTCTGGAATGATCAGGCGGAGGCCCAGCGCACCCTCCAGCGCCGAAAGCGGCTGCAGGACGAAGTCGATCTGATCGATTCCCTCACCAGGCAACAAGACGATCTCGGCGTGCTTGTCGAATGGGCCAAGTCGGGCGAGGATGTCACCGCTGAGATTGCCGCCGGCCTGGATCGCCTCGACGCGGAGATCGAGGCCACCGAAACCAGACGCATCCTCGGCGGCGAGCACGACCGCGCCAACGCAATCGTGACGATCCATCCGGGCGCCGGCGGTACCGAGTCGCAGGACTGGGCGGACATGCTGCTCCGCATGTACCTGCGATGGACAGAGCGCCGGGGCTTCAAGCGCGAGGTCGTCGACTACCAGCCGGGCGATGAGGCGGGCCTCAAAGGCGCCACGCTGATGATCACAGGTGAGTACGCGTACGGGTTGATGTTGTCAGAGGCTGGCGTCCACCGGCTCGTGCGCATCTCGCCGTTCGACCAGGCGGCCAGGCGGCACACCTCGTTCGCGTCGGTCTACGTGTGGCCCGAACTCGAGAACGACGTCGAGATTGTCGTCGACGAGAAGGACATCCGCGTCGACACGTTCTGCGCGAGCGGGCCTGGCGGGCAGGGGGTCAATACGACCTACTCCGCGGTCCGCATCACGCATCTGCCCACCAACGTCGTGGTGTCGTGCCAGAACGAACGGTCTCAGATTCGCAATCGCGACGCGGCGATGAAAGTCCTGAAGTCGCGTCTGTTCGACATGAAGATCAAGGAGCAGCAGGCGAGGCTGGAAAAACTGGGCGGCGAGAAGAAGGACATCGCCTTCGGCAGTCAGATCCGCAGCTACGTGTTGCATCCCTATCAGATGATCAAGGACCACCGGACCAGGGAACAGGTCGGCGACGTCAACCGGGTGCTCGACGGCGACATCGACGGCTTCATCAAGTCCTATCTCAAGGCCAAGGCCGCTGGCACGCTCGGACAGGCGGCGGTGGGGGATGAGTAGTCGCAATGCATCGCGCCCGGGCAGGTGGGGGCGAGACGTCTACTGTTTCGGAAACCCGATTCCCGGCTGCGTGCCCGCGATGTAGGCCTCGTTGATCGCGCCGGGCGTGCCCGGGCTCACCGGCATCCCGGTGGCATGATCGACCGCCATGAACACGATGTTGCCGGGCGGTTCGAAGCTCGGCGGATTGTGCCGATCACCACGTCGATCGATGTAGGACTTGAAGATCTCCATCCAGATGGGCAGCGCCGCGACCGCGCCGGTTTCGTTGGCGCCGAGCGGTTTCTTCTCGTCAAGGCCGACCCACACGCCAATCGTGAGATTCGGGTCGAAGCCCACGAACCACGCGTCTGTGTAGTCGTCGACCGTTCCGGTCTTGCCGGCGAGCGGCCAGCCGAGTTCTGCAGCCTTCGCCGCGGTTCCGCGCTCGACGACGCCGCGCAGCAGATTGACCATCACAAATGCCGTGTCGGCACGGATGCCCTCGGTCGATTGCGGCCGGTGTTCCTCGAGCAGCGTGCCGTCCCGCTCGACGATTTTCAGGATCTGAAACGGCTGCATCCGCACGCCCTGGTTCGGGAACGCTGAGTAGGCGCTCGTCACCTCGAGCAGCGTGGCTTCCGAGGCGCCGAGCGCCGACGACAAATACGGACGGATCGGCGATTGAAACCCAAGCCGGCGGGCGTAGCTGATCACCTGATCGGGTGTCAGTTGCTCCATCATCCGCACGGTCGGCACGTTGCGCGAGTCCTCGATCGTGCGCCTCAGCGTTACCGATCCCTCGTACTTCCGGTCGTAATTGCGCGGGGCGTACAACGGCTGTCCCGGGCCCACGTTGTAGGAGGCGGGCTCGTCGAGGAGGAGGCTCGATGGGGTGTAGCCGCGGTCGATCGCCGCGGTGAAGACGATGGGCTTGAATGCCGAGCCGATCTGCCGCGGCGCCTGGACGGCCCGATTGAACTTGCTTCTCGCAAAGTCGGATCCGCCGACCATCGCCTTGATCTGTCCCGTCCGATTGTCGATGACGAGCACGGCGCCTTCGACAATCGGAAACTGCTCGAGCCGTACGGTCAGCAGGCCGCGCGGTTCGTCGAGGGTGAGGACCTCGACCTCGATGAGATCGCCCGTGCGCACGAGATCGGCCGCGCGTGTGCGGCCGGTCCACTGGATCGACGTCCGCGTGAGATCGGCCTCGTACCGTCCGACACGGACGCGCATCGCGCCGCCAGCAGGCGCCGGATCGGCCTGGGCCCTCCTGCGCTTGACAGGAGCGCGTTCGCGGCCGTCGCTGATGACGAGCGCCGGGACGATGTCTCCCGCCTGAATCGGCCGGTCCCATCTCCGGTCTCGGTAGGTGCCAGGGTCGATGTGCTCGGCCGCGAGGTTGCGGGTCGGCTTCCGGAAGCCTCGGCGCTTGTCCACCTGTCGAATGCCCCGGTCGAGTGCGCGCGCTGCCGCCTGCTGCAGATCGACGTCAAGGGTCGTGTAGACGGACATGCCGGCTTCGTACAGCTCGCGGGCGCCGTACCGGTGCTCCAGGTACTTGCGGACCTCTTCGACGAAGTACGGGGCGGTCGCGGTGCCGGCGGTCGCCATCGGGACGACAACGATGGGTTTTGCCTTGGCGGCGTCAGCGTCCGCCTGCGTGATGTAACGCTCGTCCGCCATGCGCTGCAGCGCGTAGTTCCGCCGCTGCATCGCCCACTTCTCGTTGACGAAGGGACTCTCGCGCTCAGGCAGCTGCAGAATGCCGGCGATGAGCGCCGCCTCTTCGAGTGTCAGGTCCTTGATGGGCTTCCCGAAGTACAGCCGCGATGCCGCCTCGACACCATACGCGCCGTGGCCCAGGTTCATCTGGTTGCAGTACATCGTGAAGATCTCGTGCTTCGTGTACCGCTTCTCAATCTGAATCGCGAGCAACGCCTCCTTGACCTTGCGCTCGACCGACTTCTCCGGTCTCAGGAACAACTTGCGGGCCAGCTGCTGCGTCAGCGTGCTGGCGCCGTACGTCCGTCGCATCACGATGTTCTGGAACACCGTGACACCCAGGCGCGTGAAGTTGATGCCGAAGTGCTTGTCGAAATCAGCGTCTTCGGCCGAGAGAATCGCCTGGCGGAGCAACGTCGGAATCTCGTCGTACTTCACCATGACGCGCCGCTGCGTGGCGAACTCGCCAATCAGCCGGTTGTCCGACGCGTAGATGCGCGTGATCGTGCCCGGACTGTACTGGTCCAGCGCAGAGACCTGAGGCAGATCCCCTGAATAGGCGGCGACCACGCCGGTCACGATGCCGAGCACCGCCGCGATCACGAAGAGCGCGGCGATGCCAGCTTGTCGGGCGAGCGACGGGCGCACAGGCGCCCTGGCAGGTCTGGTTCGGGCCATTTACTCCGGACGACCGCCGCGGCCGCGGCCTGGAGGCGATGTGCCCCGGCTCGGCGGCGGCTGCGTGGCTGATCCGGGATTGTATCGCGAAGACGGGGCGGCCGGCCCGCCACCCGGCGAGGGCGCGGGTCTCGGTGCGGCCGACGGGCTGGGCTCGGGCCTCGGGCCGATGTCGGGTGCCGAGCGACTGGTCGGACCGGATTCGACCCGCGGGGCTGGCGCCGATTCGACGCGCGGCATCGGTCGGGATTCAACCCGCGGGGCTGGCGCGGATTCGGCCCGCGGCATCGATCGGTATTCAACGCGCGGGGCCGGCGCGGATTCGCCCCCCGGCATCGATCGGTATTCAACCCGCGGGGCTGGCGCGGATTCGGCCCGCGGCATCGATCGGTATTCAACGCGCGGGGCTGGCGCCGATTCGACGCGCGGCATCGGTCGGGGTTCGAGGCGCGGCGACGAAGGGACTGGCAGACGTTCACCCGACGTCGGCCCGGCCGATCGCTGTCGCGCGGAGGCGCGTTCGCCCGCATCTCCGGGCACCCGAGGCGCAGCCTCTGGCAAGGGGCGTCGGCCCACCCGCTCGGCACTGCCGGATGCGGCTGCAGGGTCGGATCGTCGGCCTGAACTCCAGCCGCTCTGCTGCGCTTGTCGTTCAGTGGCCGAGATGCCGCCATTCGGCCCGCCGCCCGCCGGAGCGCCGGGGACCGTACGCCGGAGGTAGGGTCCTGGCGCCGGCGCCGCCTGCGGCGATCGTGCTTCCGCCCGCTGCGGGCGCTCCGTCTGGCCGCGCATCTCGGCGCGTGGCGCTTCTGATATCGCTGAGCGCTGCTGTGCGCGATCGCCCCGGCCCGGCAGACCAGCGCCGCGAGGGCCGCTCGACGGCGGAGCGGCCTCGGTTCGCGCCGTGGCGGTGATCGCCCGTCCGCGAGGCACCGCGTGCCCAACCTCCGGTGAACGGCGGCCAGCGACGAAGGCGGAACGCGTCTGGCTATCGAGGCGGCGAGGGTCGACGGCCACGTGCGACGCGAAGACGGGGGAGCCGAAATGGCGTCGCGGAATCACCGTCCATCCGGGCCAGCCGTTGTGCAGGCCGCCGTACACGCCGGGTACGCCCCAGTGGCCGAACACGGGAGAGTCGTTCCAGCCAAGCGGGCACCAGCTGACGTAGTCCCCGCCGAGCGCCCAGTACACAAAGGACGGCGCCCAGGAGCGCGCCGGAATCCAGTACCAGCCGTGTCTCACCGAGAATCCCCAGCGCCCGTAATGATGCGTCGGCCATCCCCACGGATCACCCGCGATCCAGAACGAATCCCACTGATCGTATTGGCGCCAGTAACCCACCGAATAGGGGCGCCAGTCGGCCGAGACGGTTGGAAACCACACGTAGCCGCTGGACTCGTCGATCCGCCACGTGCCGTACCGATCAAAGGTCCTCGAGTAGGGTTCAAGATCCTGCGGCAGGAAGTAGGCCGATGTCGAGCCGAGCTGGGCTTCGCGCCTGGCCGCGCTCCATCGGTCGAACTCATCCCATCGGGCAGAGTTGAAATACTGCGGCTGGCCGGGCGCCTCGCCGTCGCGCGCCATGGACCGCTCGCCGGCGCGCACGTTGACCGAGCCGACATCGTTGGCGAATGTGGCGTCGCCGCGCACCACGGCGAGCTCCGTGGTGTTCGCGTCGGCGGCGTTGACCGCGGTCACGCGATACTCGCCAGGACCGTTGGTCTGGACCGAGGCCGCTGGCGCGTCAAGCTGGTACACCACCGCCCGCGACGGATTACGCGCGCCGATCACGACGATGATGAGGCGACCCTGAAGCAGGCGGATCAGATCGCCGGCGAGGACGTCAGCCGTCGTGCCTTCGTCAATGTGGAGGAGTGATCCGTCGCCGAGCATGATCTCGGCGCGCCCGCGCTCGGTGCGGATGCGATCCCCATCAAGCAGCGGGACGTTTTCGACAGCGGGCTCCGAGCGACCCTCGCGATCGAGAAACACCTGTCCCTCGACAACCGACAGATGAGCTGGAGGAGGAGTGGCGTCGGGTGCGGGCGCCAACTGCGCGAGCACGGACGGCGCACTCGTGAGCGCGGAAAGAGATACCCACAGACAAACGCGCAGGAGCCTGGTCATGTGACCCTCAATGATGCGCCGGAATCCCGGGGCGAGTGGGATTCCCGGTCTGTAGGCAGGCAAGTTCACAATAGCACGAGAGTGGCAGCGTTTTCAACGACAGGAGCCGACGGACGCGATAACTGACCGATTCAAGAAATGTATTGACATGGAAACGCTAAGATTTTATGATTGCTGATGCCTAATATATTGAGTTAGGCATTGCATGGAGCCGCGGGGGCTCTGGCTTTCAACCTCAAGGCGGGGATATCAACATGAGCAAGATTATCGGAATCGATCTGGGGACCACGAACTCGGTCGTCGCTGTCATGGAGGGCGGAGAGGCCGTCGTCATCACCAACGCCGAAGGTGGCAGGCTCACGCCAAGCGTGGTCGGATTCAGCAAGACCGGCGAGCGCCTCGTGGGGCAGGTCGCCAAGAGGCAGGCCGTGACCAACCCGGAGAACACGGTGTTCTCCATCAAGCGGTTCATGGGACGACGATTCGAGGAAGTCAGCGAAGAAATGAAGATGGTGCCGTACCGCGTGGTGCGCGACGGGGACCACGTGGTCGTGCAGGTGCAGGCGTCGGGCAAGGACGAGCGCCTCGCGCCGGCGCAGGTGTCGGCCATGGTGCTGCAGAAGCTGAAGAAGGCGGCCGAGGAGCATCTGGGCCAGCCGGTCACCAAGGCCGTCATCACCGTCCCGGCGTACTTCAACGACGCGCAGCGCCAGGCCACCAAGGAGGCAGGCACGATTGCCGGCCTCGAGGTGATGCGCATCGTCAACGAGCCCACGGCGGCGGCGCTGGCCTACGGGCTCGACAAGAAGAAGGACGAGACGATCGCGGTGTACGACTTTGGCGGCGGCACCTTTGACATCTCGATCCTGGAAGTCGGCGAGGGCGTGGTCGAAGTGAAGTCGACCAACGGCGACACGCATCTTGGCGGCGACAATCTCGACCAGCGCATCATCGAGTGGGTGGCGGCCGAATTCAGGAAGAGCGACGGGATCGACCTGACGAAGGATCGGATGGCGCTGCAGCGGCTCCGCGAGGCCGCCGAGAAGGCCAAGATGGAACTGTCGACCGTGATGGAGAGCGAAATCAACCTGCCCTTCATCACCGCCGACGCGGCAGGCCCCAAGCACCTGCAGATGAAGATCACCCGGGCGAAGTTCGAGCAGCTGGTCGAAGATCTGCTGCAGAGGACGGTCGGGCCGGCCAAGCAGGCATTGGCCGACGCCGGGGTGCAGCCGTCGCAGATTGACGAGGTCGTGCTGGTCGGCGGGTCCACCCGCATTCCTCGCGTGCAGCAGATCGTGCGCGACGTGTTCGGCAAGGAGCCGCACAAGGGCGTCAATCCCGACGAGGTGGTCGCGGTCGGCGCGGCGATCCAGGCTGGCGTCCTGGCCGGCGAGGTGAAGGACCTGCTCCTGCTCGACGTCACGCCGCTGTCGCTCGGCATTGAGACACTGGGCGGCGTGCTGACGACGCTGATTCCGCGCAACACGACGATTCCGACGCGCAAGAGCGAGGTGTTCTCTACCGCGGCCGACAGTCAGTCGAGTGTCGAGGTTCACGTGCTGCAGGGAGAGCGGCCGATGGCGCGCGACAACCGCACACTCGGGCGGTTTCACCTCGACGGCATTCCGCTCGCGCCGCGCGGTGTTCCGCAGATCGAAGTCACCTTCGATATCGACGCCAACGGCATCGTCAACGCCTCGGCCAGGGACAAGGGCACCGGCAAGGAACAGAAGATCACCATTACTTCGTCGAGCGGCTTGAGCAAAGACGAGGTCGATCGCATGATGCGCGAGGCCGAGGCGAACGCCGCCGACGACAAGAAGCGCAAAGAGGAGATCGAATCTCGCAACCAGGCGGACCAGGCGGTGTACGCGGCGGAGAAGATGCTCAAGGAGACCGGCGACAAGCTCAGCGCCGCCGACAAGCAGCCCGTTGAATCCGCGATGGACGAGGTGAAGAAGGCGCTCGAGAAGAACGACGCAGCCGCCATCAAGAGCGCGATGGAACGGATGACCAGCGCGCAGCACAAGCTGGCCGAGGTGCTTTACAAGCAGGCCGCGCCTGGGCCCGAACCGACCTCGGACGGCGGGGCGGCGCCGGGGTCTGAGCCGCCGAAAAGCGACGTCATCGACGCCGAAGTCGTGGATGACGGGAAGAAATAGAGGTCGGTCCTGGGCGTTATGGACTTGTACGAACTGCTCGGCGTGCCTCCGACCGCCGGTCTTGACGAGATCAACCGGGCGTACCGGCGGCTGGCGCGCCGGTACCACCCGGACGTCAATCCGGGGGACCGGACCTCGGCGGTCCGTTTCCGGGCCATCTTCGACGCGCACGAGGTGCTGGCCGATCCGGATCGCCGGCGGGAATACGACCTGATCGGGGGCGCGGGCGTCGTCGTCGAGGCGGCGGCGACGTTCGGGTTCGATGGTTTTGATTTCTCGGTGCACGCGGCGGACGGGTCGGCGGCGTCGACGTTTGGCGACTTGTTTGCCGATGTGATCCACGACGCGGTGAGCGGCCCGGCTGAGACGCCGACGCCGGGCGCGGATCTGCACTTGACCGTGTCGATCGGGTTCGAGGAGGCGTTCCGGGGCGCCGAGAAGACGCTGACCGTCATCCGCCGGGATGTGTGTCGCGGATGTCGGGGTCGCGGCGTACAGCCCGTGGCCGAAGCGGCGTGCGCCTCGTGCCGGGGCGCGGGCACGGTTCACACGGCCCGCGGCCACATGATGTTCACGAAGACCTGCGGCCGGTGCGGGGGAAGCGGCCTGCTTCGGCATGCCCCCTGCGGCCTGTGCCATGGCCTGAGCGTCGAATCGCGCAGCGAGACCACGACGCTGACGATTCCGCCCGGGGTGAGCCCCGGCGAGCAGATGCGCGTGCCGGGCCTGGGGCACGCGGGCACTCGCAGCGCCACGGCCGGGGACCTGTATGTGACCGTGCAGGTGGCGCCGCACCCGGTGTTCAGGCGCGAGGGCGACGACCTGTATGTGACGGTTCCGGTGGCGGTGCACGAGGCGGCGTTGGGCGCCCGCTTTGACATTCCGACCCTCGACGGCCCGGCGCGGCTTCGGGTGCCGCCGGGCACCCAATCGGGACAGCGGTTCCGGCTCCGCGACCGGGGCGTGCCGTCGTCGCGCACGGGCCGGCGTGGCGATCTGTTTGTGGAGATCAGGATCGTGCTGCCGCCGGTGCTGGACCAGCGGTCGAGAGAACTGCTGCACGAATACGGGCTCGTCAATACCGAGGATGTTCGCGCGGACCTCTGGCGTGACGCGTCAGCGGCGTCGCCGCGCATGCGGATCGGCGGATGAAGGGAGACGACGATGGCCACCAGGAAGAGCTCCGGCGCCGGCAACGCCTACTACATGATCAGCGCGGTGGCCCAGAAGTACAGCATTCATCCCCAGACGCTGCGGATGTACGAGCGGGAAGGCCTCCTCAAGCCGTCGCGCACCGACGGCAACACCCGCTTGTACTCGGATGACGATCTTCAGCGCCTCGAGACCATCCTGTCGCTGACACGCGACCTGGGCGTCAACCTGGCTGGCGTCGAGATCATTCTCAACATGCGGCAGAAAATGGAGGACATGCAGCACGAGGTCAACGAGTTCATGGAGTACGTCAAGCGCGAACTCGCCCGCGGGCTTGGCGATTGGGAACAGCGGCTCAATACCGCCCTCGTGCGTTCGACGCCTGCCGATATCGTGCGCGGCGCCCCGGTGGCGCCCCCTGCCGCGCCTGCCGCAAAGCCTGGCGAGTCCGGACCGGAGAAGTCCGGCCGATAGGCGCGCGGCCCGCGGCATCTCTCAGCGGACACGCGCTCGCCGCGATTCCGGCGGGAGTATGATTCCCTCGTGACGAAGCGGACCGACAACGCGGCGGCCGAGGCCGGGACGCTTCACGCCTACCTGCGCGACATCAGCAGGCTGCCGCGCATGACCGTGGATGAAGAGCGGGCAGCCGGCGCCCGCATTCAGCAGGGTGATGAACAGGCGCTGAACCGCCTCGTCGAAGCCAATCTGCGCTTCGTCGTCAGCCACGCCAAGCGGTACCGCGGCCTCGGCGTGGCGTTCCTCGATCTGATCCACGAAGGCAATCTCGGTCTGATCGAGGCGGCGCGCCGGTTCGACCCCTCGCACAACGTGAAGTTCATCTCGTACGCGGTGTGGTGGATTCGCCAGGCGATCGTGCATACCTTGTCGGATCAGGGTCGGATTGTCTCGCTGCCCGAGAGGCTGTCCGGCCCGGCGGCAAGACTCGCCCGCCACCTCTCGGCGCTGTCGACCGAACTCGATCGTCCGCCGACCATGCTCGAGCTGGCCGACGACCTCGACATCTCGGAATCCGATGCCGGCGCCCTGATGCAAATCAGCGGAGACGACGTGTCGTTGAGCGATCGAACCGGACGAGCCGACGAAGGGCGTGGACGCGAAGTCGGCGACCTGCTGCCCCAGAAGATCGAGCCCCCGGTGGAAGAGGCGCTCGTGCACGAGGCCGTGCTCGAGCAGTTGAAGCTGGCCATCAAGCAGGAACTGAGCGAGAACGAGCGCAACGTGATGCTCATGCGTTTCGGCCTCGACGATGGCGACGCGAAGACCCTGCAGGACATCGGCGATCGGCTGGTTCCGCCGGTTTCGCGTGAGCGGGTCCGTCAGATCGAGGCGCGTGCCAAGGAAAAACTGCGGCGCTCGACACGCCTGCGGGGGATGAGGAGTGCGTTGAACGGACGCATCCGGTAGTCAGCAACCTGCAGTCAGCAGCGGCGCACTGAGGAGAACCCGGTGCCGGATCAAAGGTCTTGCTTCCGGCCCGTGTCTACTGTCTACTGTCTACTGTCTACCGACGACTGGCCCCTGACGACTAACCACGAACCACCGCGTGTGACTGACCCCGGATGATCTGCCCTGTTTGCGACGGTACCGGCTGGAAGATGGTGGAACGCGACGGCGTGCGGCGCGCGACGCGCTGCGACTGCTGGCGCGAGCAGTTGACATCGCGTCTGGTTGCCGACGCGCGCATTCCTCGACGGTACCAGCACTGTGATCTCGGAAACTTCCGGGCGTACAACGAGTCGCTCAGCCGCGCGAGGGTCCGGGCCGTCAAGCTGGCCGAACTGTTTCCGGTGGTCGATCGGGGCTTGTTTCTTGAGGGCCCGCCCGGCGCCGGCAAGACCCACCTCGCCGTGGCCGTGCTGCGCCAGGTCGTGGCGACGCGTGGGGCCCGGGGCCTGTATTACGACACGCGCGACCTGCTGCGCGTGATCCGCAGCACCTACAATCCGGTGGTGCGCACCACCGAGATCGAAGTGCTCCGCCCGGTGATGACCGCCGAACTGCTGGTGCTGGACGATCTCGGCGCCGAGAAGACCTCGGAGTGGGTTGAAGAGACCCTGTCGCTCATCGTCAATACGCGTTACAACGAACGGCGGCCCACCATCTTCACGTCGAACTACGAGGCCCAGCCCGACGAGACCGACCCGAATTCGCTGCTCTGCCGGATCGGCTTCCGGATGTACTCGCGGCTGCACGAGATGTGCGAGTTCGTGGCCCTCGATGCCGCCGATTACCGCGACGAAGGCGCGCAGTACAGCGACGAGGATCTGGTCGCGAAGTGGAAGCTGAAGCGCCAGGGCAAGCGAGGTCGCGTGGCCGCCGTCCGTCCGACGCCCGCCCGGGCGCAGCTGCAGGATTCGAAAGCCGATCTCAAGTGGCCCGGCGGCCGGGCCGGGACCAGCTAGCCTCTGGCCGCGATGGCGCCGCTCGGTCTCTACATCCACGTGCCCTTCTGCAGGCGCATCTGCAACTACTGCAACTTCAACCGCCGCCTGTTCGACGACCCGCTCAAAGCCCGGTACGTCGCAGCCGTGCGGGCGCACATCGAGCGCGTGGCGTCCGGCATCACTCACGCTGCCCCGCGGGCAGCCGACACGATCTACTTCGGGGGCGGCACCCCGTCGCTGCTCTTGCCGGCAGAGATCGCGTCCATCATCGACGGCTGTCGGCAGGCCTTCAACGTCGCGGCGGACGCGGAAGTCACGATGGAAGTGAACCCCGACACAGCCTCGCCGGAGGCGTTATCGGGATATCGTGCCGCCGGCGTCAATCGCCTGAGTATCGGCGTGCAGTCGTTTCGAGATGACGAACTGATGCGGCTGGGGCGGATCCACGATCAGGCCCGCGCGCGCCGTGCGATCGTCGAGGCCCGGGCTGCCGGGTTCGACAATGTCAGCATCGATCTGATGATGTGGCTGCCAGGGCAGAGCCTCGCAGACTGGAGGCAATCGATCGAGGGTCTCGTCTCGGTGGCCCCCGACCATGCGTCCCTGTACATGCTCGAGTTGTATCCCGACGCACCGTTGCGTGAGGAGATGGCCCGCGCGCATCTGTCGCAGGCGCCAGATGACGACGCGGCCGAGATGTACGAACTGGCCATGGAGATGGCCGAAGCGGCTGGGCTCGCGCAGTACGAGATTTCGAATGTCTCGCGGCCGGGGTTCGAGTCGAAGCACAATCTGAAGTACTGGAGGGACGGCGAGTGGTTCGGCTTCGGCCCGGGCGCGCATTCGACCGTCGGCGGCGTCCGCTGGAAGGCCGTGTCGGCGACCGAACAGTTCGTCTCCGCCATTGAAGCCGGGTCCGACGTCCAAACAGACCGACGGGTGCTCTCGCCCGAGGATCGCTGGCAGGAAGCCCTGATCACCGGGCTCCGGCTGGTGGATGGCGTGGGCGTCGGCGACCTGCTCCGCACATACGGGCTTGATCTCTGGGCCCGATATGGCGATCATCTTGTGCCGTATCTGGAGGCGGGCCTCCTTCGGCACGAGGAGGGCCGGCTTCGGCTCAGCCGGCAGGGGATGCTGCTGGCCAACGAAGTGCTTGCGGTTTTCATCTAGGCAGCAGGTACGCTACAGTATCGGGATTCGCACGTTACAACACGCCTATCGCCAAGGAGGCTCAGAAATGCTCTCGACGTGGATGCCACGTGCTGCCGGATGGCGGCGCATCGTAATTGGATTGACGCTGACCCTGGCCGCCCTGGCGGTTTCGGTTGGCCCCGCGCACGCGCAGGCGGCTACCGCGCCACAGGCCGCGCCGCAGGCGGCGGCCCCGCCCGCCCAGGCTGCCCCGGCGGCCCGCGTGTTCACCGGCGATCTCGGCATGATGTTCAACGTGATCAAGCCCGACAAGACCGAGGATTTCGAAAAGGTCATCGCGAAGTTGAAGGAGGCGCTGGCCAAGAGCGAGGACCCGGTGCACAAGGAGATGGCCAAGGGCTGGCGCGTGTACAAGAACCCCGAGCCGATTGCCGGCGGCAACTTTCTTTATGTGTTCGTCGTGGACCCGGTCGCCAAGGACGCCGATTACACGCTGTCGAAGATCCTCAACAAGGTCTTTCCGGCCGAAGTGCAGGAACTCTTCAAGATCTACAGCGCGTCGTTCGCTGGCGGCGTCACGCTGCAGAACTACAAGCTGATTGCCGACATGAAGTAGTCCGCCGGTCGACGGGGCGCCGCATCGCGCCCCGTCATCGCGCGCGCCCCGACCTCAGAACTTGACGTTGACACCCGCGTAGACGCGCTGGCGCGTCGAGGTGTCGGCGGTCATCGAGTTCCTGAGCGTGATCACCCGATAGTCGATCCGCACGCGGAGCGGGCCGGCGATGCCGATCGTGACCCCTCCCCCCACGCACCCTGTCGTGTTCGTGTTGGTCAAGATGCCCAGCGTCTCCCGATACACACCCACGCCCGCCGTCCCGTAGACCTGGATCCGCCCCGTCGGCGTCCGGACAAGAGCGCTGATCGTGCCGGTCGAGAGTCCGGGCATCGCCACTGCGACGTCCTCCGGCGCGTTCGCGTACTCGAACTCGACGCCCACCACAATCAGCGTGCCGCCCACCGCGACGCCACGCACGTTTTGTGAGCTCGCCGTCCTGATCGATCCGACAAACGCCGTGATGTCGGCCCGAGCGAGCGACGGCAGGAGCACCATCGCTCCCCCCGCGAGAACAACAGCAGCCGCGCGTCGGAAGGTCATAATGGAGCACTCCTTGAGCAGTGGTAGTATTGGCGTGGAGAGGATACCAGACCGTATCGTTCGGGGGGAAGACATGTCGAACAAGCGAACATCATCCATCTGGCTGACGCTGGCCTTCGTCGTCGCGGCGGGCCTGGGCGTTGCCGCCGACACCCTGATCATGCGCAACGGCGATCAACTGCGCGGGCAGCTGGTCGCGATCCGGAATGGCGAGGTCGAATTCCGCGAGGAGCGGGGCTCCGGCTCGCGGACCATTCGCCTGGATCTGCGCGAGGTTCGGCGGATCGATTTCGATGACGAGTACGGGAGCCGCGGCTACCGGCCCGATGATACCCGCAGTCCCAATGACGGTCCGCGTCCCGGCATGCGCGAGCGCCAGGTCGTCGTGTCGGCCAACGTGCCGTGGGTGGACAGCGGCATCGAGGTGCGCGACGGCCAGCAGATCTACTTCAGGACGGTCGGCCAGGTGACGTGGGGCAAGGGGCGGAAGGACGGACCCGAGGGTGAGAAGAATTCGCCGTTCAATGCCGGCCGCCCCCTCCCGAATCGGCCCGGCGCGGCGTTGATCGGCAAGGTGGGCCAGCGCTCGAGCGACGTGTTCTTCATCGGCGCCGAGCAGGGACCCCTCCGCGTGCGGGGGACCGGTCGGCTGTTCCTGGGGATCAATGACGACGATCTCCGGGACAACACCGGGAACTGGCGCGTGACGATCTTCTATTAGGGACTACGGGTTGGGGATGGGGATGGGGATTCGGGCGTGACGCCACACTTCTACAGCCAGCATGCCGGGGCACTGCGCGCGGAGCTGGGCGCGGCGCTCCCGGCAGATCTCCTGCGGGCGCTGCACCGCAAGGAGCCGTGGCGGCACCTCGTCATCGCGCTTCGTCAGTTTCTGATGCTGGGCATCACGACCTGGGCGCTGGTGCGTTTCGCACACCCGGGCATCTGGATTCCCCTCGCGATCGTGCAGGGGTTCACGGTATTCAACTTCACCGTGCTGCTGCACGAGGTCGTCCACCACGCGGTCGTCCCCCTCCGCCGGCCGCGGCTTGAACGGGTGCTTGGCTTCCTCTACGCGGTCCCGAGCGGCATCTCGGCAACCCAGTTCACCCGCTGGCACCTCGACCACCACGCCGAGTTGGGCTCGCCGGAGGCCGATCCCAAGCGGCATCACCTGTCGCCGAAGGTCAATCGGCGCTGGTGCAAGTTTCTGTACTGCACGCCGGCCCTGTTTCCGATCTACTTCAGGGCGGCGCGCCGCGAGTCGGCCAGCTACCCGGACGCGATCCAGCGCACCATTGCCATCGAGCGGGCCGTGTCGGTCATCGTCCACCTGCTGGTGCTGGGGTTGCTGGCGGGCATTGGCGGACCGGGCCCCGCAGTGCGCGCGTACCTCGTCCCGGTCTTTCTGGTGTTTCCGGTCGCCTTCACGCTGAATCGTCTCGGCCAGCACTACAGCATCGACCCGACGGACCCCGCCGGGTGGAGCACATTGATGCGCGGCCACTGGTTCTGGAACTTCGCGTTCCTCAACTCCAACCACCACCTCGAGCACCACTACTTTCCCGGCGTGCCGTTCTATCGGCTTCCCGGACTGCAGCGGGCGCTGACGCCGTTCTACGCCCGCAAGGGCTTGCGGTGGCAGTCGTACGGCTCGCTGCTCTGGGGATGGTTCGTCGAGAACAACCCTCCACACACCGATTGGCGCCGCGCAGGGCCGGGGGCGAACATGGGGTCGGACCTGTCGTCCGCGAACACGCCCGGAAAATAGGTCCGACCCCTTTTCCGCATGTGGTACATTTTCAGATCCCATGGACTTCCGACCAACCGACCAGCAGGACCTGTTGCGGCGCGCTGTTCGCGAGTTCGCCGAGATCGAAATCCGGCCGCACGTCCGCGAGTGGGACGAGGCGCAGGCGTTTCCCCGCTCGCTGGTGACGAAGATGGCGGCGCTCGGTCTGATGGGAATCCAGTTCCCCGAGGAATACGGCGGCGCGGCGATGTCCGCCATCGACTACTGCATCTGTGTCGAGGAACTGGCGCGCATTGATCCGGCGGTGTCGCTCTCGGTCGCGGCGCACAACGGACTCTGCTCGGCGCACATCGCGATGTTCGGCACCGAGGCGCAGAAGCAGCAGTACCTCGTGCCGCTGGCGAAGGGCGAATGGATTGGCGCCTGGGCGCTGACCGAGCCGACGGCCGGATCGGACGCGGCGCGGCTCCGGACAACCGCGGTGCGCGATGGCGACGGCTGGGTGATCAACGGCGCAAAGGCGTTCATCACCCACGCCAGCATCGGCGAAGTCGCGGTCGTCATGGCCATCACCGACAAGGCCAAGGGGGCGCACGGTATTTCGGCGTTCATCGTCGAGCGCGGAACCCCCGGGATGGCGGCGGGCCGGCACGAAGACAAGCTCGGGATGCGCGCCAGCGACACGAGCGAGTTGCTCTTCCGCGACTGCCGCGTGGGCGCCGAGGCGCTGCTCGGCGCCGAGAACGCCGGCTTCGTCAATACGCTGCAGGTGCTCGACGCCGGGCGCATCGGCATCGCCGCCCTGGCCGTCGGCCTGGCGCAGGGCGCGTACGAGACCGCGCGGCGATATGCGCTCGAGCGCGTGCAGTTCGGCCAGCCGATCGCGTCGTTCCAGGCGATCCAGTGGAAACTGGTGGACCTGGCCACACGCATCGAAGCCGCGCGGCTGCTCACCTACCGCGCGGCCTACCTGAAGGACAAGGGCGTGCGCACGTCGCGCGAGTCGGCCATGGCCAAGCTGATGTCGAGCGAAGTGGCCGTCCGGGCGTCGGAAGAGTGCGTCCAGATTCACGGTGGCTACGGATTCGTGAAGGACTACCCGGCCGAGAAGTTCTTCCGCGACGTCAAGCTGACGACCATTGGCGAGGGCACCAGCGAGATCCAGCGGCTCGTGATCGCCCGGCAGTTGCTGGCGGCGCCGGCTTGACCCCGATGAGCGAAGTGGCGACGCCCGGGAAGCCGCGTCGGTTGAGTGATCGCGTCCTCGATGGCGATCCGCGCGCCATCGCGCGCGCCATTTCCCTGATCGAGGATGAAGCGCCGCAGGCCGCGGAACTCGTGCGCGCCTTGTTTCCCCATACCGGCGGCGCGTATCTGGTCGGCATCACCGGGCCGCCAGGCGCCGGCAAGAGCACGCTGGTCGATCGGCTGACGGCCCAGCTCCGCCAGAGCGACGAGACGGTTGGGGTGATTGCCGTCGATCCCACCAGTCCCTACACCGGCGGCGCCATCCTCGGCGATCGCGTGCGCATGCAGGCTCACGCCGGGGACGCCGGCGTGTTCATCCGGAGCATGGCCACGCGCGGCCATCTCGGCGGGCTCGCACGGGCGACCCACGAAGCCGCGCAGGTGCTCGATGCGGCGGGCTACGACTGGGTCGTCATCGAAACGGTGGGCGTCGGTCAGGACGAAGTGGATATTGTCCGCGCCGCCGACATCTCCATCGTGACGCTGGTGCCTGGCGCCGGCGACGACGTGCAGGCCATGAAGGCCGGCATCATGGAAATCGCCGACGTGTTCGTCGTCAACAAAGCGGATCGGGAGGGCGCCGATCACCTGGTGGCGTCCATCGAGGCGATGCTGGCGCTCGAGCCGTTCGGGCCCGACCAGTGGCGGCCGCCTGTCGTGCGGACCCAGGCCACCACGGGCGCTGGCGTTCCGGACCTGGCCGCGGCCATTGATGCCTTCCGGGCGCATGCGGCCGTCGAGCACATCTCCCGGCGGCGCGTGCGGGACGAGTTTCGATTGCGTGAACTGCTCGCGAGCCGCTTCATGGATCACGTTGAAGCCGAGGTGTTTCGAACAGGGGAACTCGCGGTGACGCTCGATCAGATCGCCGACCGTACGCTGGACCCGTACTCGGCCGCGGCGGGGATTCTCGCCAGGGCGCTCGGGCGGGGCGGATCGCGGCCGGTCACGCTGGACCACATCGGCATTGCCGTCCGGGAGATTGCCGAGGCGATCGCGTTCTACCGCGATGCACTTGGGCTCGAGGTCGTTTCCACCGAAGAGGTCGCCGCGCAAGGCGTGCGCGCCCACTTCGTGCCGGTCGGGGAGTCCTCGCTCGAATTGCTGGAGCCGACGACGGCGGATTCGCCGATTGCCACGTTCGTCGAGAAGCGCGGCCCCGGCGTGCATCACATCACGTTGCGCGTCGCCGACATCCGCGCGGCGCTGGCGCGCCTCAGGGATCGCGGCATCCGGCTGATAGACGACGAGCCGCGCGCCGGCGCCGGGGGGGCGCTGGTGGCCTTTGTCCATCCGTCGAGCGCCCACGGCGTGCTCGTCGAACTCAAACAGGTTGTGAAGGACTGACGCATGGCCATAGAGATTGGCATCATCGGAGGCAGCGGCCTGTACGACATGGCCGGCCTCACCCAGCGTGAGGACGTGACGCTGACGACGCCGTTCGGGGCGCCGTCCGGGCCGTACGTCACCGCGACGCTGCACGGCCGGCGCGTGGCGTTCCTCGCGCGTCACGGGGCCGGGCATCGCATTCTGCCGTCCGAACTCAACTTCCGCGCGAACATCTTCGGGTTCAAGCTGCTCGGCGTCGAGCGCATCCTCTCGGCCAGCGCCGTGGGCAGTCTGCGCGAGGACTACAAGCCGCTCGACATCGTCATTCCGGACCAGTTCCTCGATCGCACCAGCGGCCGCATCAGCACGTTTTTCGGACGCGGGCTGGTGGCCCACGTCGGGTTCGCCCATCCGGTCTGCGGCGAACTGGGCCGCCTCGCCTTCGATGCCGCGACAGCGGTCGGCGCGACCGTTCACCCCCGCGGCACCTACGTGTGCATGGAGGGGCCGCAGTTCTCGACGCTGGCCGAATCGAAGATCTATCGCTCGTGGGGGATGGACATCATCGGGATGACGAACCTGCAGGAGGCCAAGCTCGCGCGCGAGGCCGAGATCTGCTATTCGACGATCGCGCTGGTGACCGACTACGACTGCTGGCACCAGGATCACGATTCGGTGAGCGTCGAGATGATCATCGGCAACCTGACGAAGAACGCGGCCATGGCGCAGACGATCATCGCCGAGACGGTCGGGCACATGCCGGCGGAACGGGCATGCGCGTGCGGTCGAGCCCTCGCGACCGCCATCATCACGAGGCCGGAGCACATCCCGGCCCACATCAAACAGGAACTGGCTCCCATCATCGGCAGGTACATCACCGCATCATGAATATCATCGTCACTGGTTCGATCGCGTACGACTATCTGATGTCGTTTCCCGGCAGCTTCACCGAGCACCTGCTGCCCGATCACCTCCAGCGCGTGAGCTTGAGCTTTCTGGTCGACACGATGGACAAGCGCCGCGGCGGGTGCGCGCCCAATATCGCGTACACGCTGGCGCTGCTTGGCGAGCGGCCGCGACTCATGGCGACGGCCGGGCAGGATTTTGGCGAATACCGCACCTGGCTGGACGCCGCCGGCATCGATACGGCGCTGGTGAAGCAGATCGAGGGCAAGTTCACGGCCTCGTTCTTCTGCAGCACCGATCAGCACGGCAACCAGATCGCGTCGTTCTACACCGGGGCGATGGCCCATGCCGCCGAACTGTCGATCGCCCGGGCGGGCGGCTGCGAGCTCGCGATCATCTCGCCCAACGATCCGGCCGCCATGGTCAACTACGCGGAGGAGTGCCGGGCGACCGGCGTGCCCTACATCTTCGACCCGGGCCAGCAGGTGGCGCGGATGGGGGGCGACGAGCTGAAGCGCGGGCTCAGCGGCGCGCTCGTCATCATCTCGAACGACTACGAATCTGAGATCATCCGCGAGAAGACCGGGCTCGATGAGAAGGCGTTGCTCCAGCTTGCGCACGCCGTGGTCGTGACGAAAGGGGAGAAGGGCGCCACCGTCATGCTGCGCGATGCCGTGATGGACATCCCGGCCGTGCCTCCTGCGCGCCTTGCCGACCCGACCGGCGTGGGCGATGCGTTTCGCGGCGGGTTCATGAAGGGGCTCGCCTCGGGCGCCGGCTACGACGTGTGCGGGCGAATGGGCAGCGTGGCGGCAGCCTACGCGCTGGAGCATCTGGGCGGATCCAGCCACCACTACACGTGGCCCGACTTCGTGGCCCGCTACGACGCGAACTTCGGTCCCCTGCGGCTGCCCGTCGGTGGCTGAGGCCATGGACCGACGGGCGTGCGCGGCGGCCGGCGTGGCCTGTCTCGCGATGATGTGGGCTGGATGGCTGGTCGCGACTCCCCTGGTGGCGGGCGCCAGCCCGAGTGGTGCGACGCTGATAGCGGTGGCGGCGACGTATCGGGCAGGCTCACTCATCTGTCATCAACACGCTGACCGGTCCTTCCACATGGGTGACGTGCAGACTCCCGTGTGTGCCCGCTGCGTCGGGCTCTACTTCGGTGCGGCCATTGGCGCCATCATCGGGCTGGGCTGGATGCGCCGGCGACGGCGCCTCGCGGATGGATCGCGTGTGCCGCAGGCTCACCTGCGGACGATCCTGCTCGGCGCGGCTGTCCCGACCGTCGCGCTGTGGGCGCTCGAACACATCGTCGGCGTCGACGTCTCGAACCTCGCGCGATGTGCCGGCGCCGTGCCGCTCGGCGCGGCGGTGGCCGGGTTCGTCGTCGCGTGGGTCGCGGGCGCACGGTTCGACGACAACCGGGCGCCCTCTGCGATACACTGACCGTCATGGCGACTGGTTCGAAACCGAAACCTCCGGCTCCGGCGCGTCCCGCGAAACCCCTGTGGCTGGTGTATCTCGTGTCGTGGCTGGTTCCTGGCGGAGGCCACCTGTGGCTCGGCCGCCGTCAGAAAGGCGTCGCCTTCCTCATCGCGTTGCCGATGATGTTCGCGGTCGGGCTGGCGCTCGAGGGCCGGTTGTTCCCGTTCGAGTTGTCCGAGCCGCTTGTCGCGCTCGCGGCGATCGCCGACGTCGGGTCCGGCCTGCCGTACCTGGTCGCCCGGATGTTCGGACTTGGTCTCGGACTGGCCGGCGCCGTGACGTACGAGTACGGAAACGCGTTTGTGATCACGGCGGGCCTGTTGAACATGCTGGTCGTCATCGACGCCCACGACATCGCACTCGGCCGGAAGTAGCACACCCATGGCCATTCACAGTCACGTCTTGCTGATGGCGGTCTTCGCCGGACTTGTCGCCATGGTCGGCGGCGTGCTCATGCGGGACGCGCCGCGTGAGCAGCTCCGGGCCGGGGCGACCATTTTCGCCAGCCTGCTCGGCGCGGCGTTCGTCATCGGGTGGCTGTTGTACTTCCTTCCACTGTAGAGATTCCAGAAGTTGTGTCCTCACCTGTGACGGAGCACCCGCTGGTCGATCGGGACCAGTCGCCGCGCACCGCGCGCGCCGCCCGCGAACGCTGGCGCCCCTGGCGCTGGCTGGCCGTGGTCGGCTACATGGGTGTGCTGTTCTTCCTGTCTGCGCAGTCGACGCTTCCACAACTGCCCGGGGCCCCCTCCGACAAGCTGGAGCATTTCACCGCGTATGGCGTGCTGTCGCTGCTGGTGGTCTGGGCGGCGGCCGCCGGGCAGTGGCGATCGATCCGATTCCGGACCGTCGTCGTCGCCATCGCGATCTCGTCGGCGTATGGCTATTCGGACGAGTACCACCAGCTCTTCGTGCCGAATCGCTCGTACGACCTGATGGACTGGGCGGCCGACGCCTCCGGGGCCGCGCTGGCCGCGGCGCTGGCGTGGGCGTGGAGTATACTTTTGCGCGGGAGAAGCCGGATCCATGGCGTATGACCATCTGATCGTCGAACGAGATGCCGGCGCGGCCAGCGCTCCGGTGGCCCTTCGGTACGCCATGGAGGCCATCAATCGCGGCCTCGAGATGACGGCCGCCGATGGGTGCGTGCTCGAGGCGACGCTGTTTGGCCTGGTGGCCTCGACCGGCGACATGCGCGAGGGCACGCGGGCGTTTGTCGAGAAGCGAAAAGCCACCTTCACGGGGTGCTAGGCGGAGTCGGAACGCCATGGTCTTCACGGGCTCGTCAGACGCGCGGGATCTTCGCATCGCCATCGTGGTGTCGCGCTACAACGACTTTGTCACCGACCGCCTCCGGGAGGGCGCGATCCAGGCGTTGCGCGGCGCGGGCGCCGCCGACCACGCGGTTGACGTCGTCGACGTGCCGGGCGCGTACGAGATCCCGCAGGCCGCGCATGTCGCCGCCCTCACGGGGCGCTACGACGCGATCGTCTGTCTCGGCTGTCTGATTCGCGGTGAGACGCCGCACTTCGACTACATCTCGATGTCTGTGGCGCATGGGATTATGCAGGCCTCGATTGCCACCGACGTGCCGATGAGTTTCGGCGTGCTGACGACCGAGTCGGCCGAGCAGGCCCTGGCGCGAGCCGTTCCGGGCACCGCGAACAAGGGCTGGGAGGCGGCGATCGCCGCGGTCGAGATGGCGACTCTTCGACGGGCCGTTCGGGCGGCGCCGTCGGGCACGGCGTCGCGGTGAACACCGGGAGCCGGCACCGGGCGCGCGAAACGGCCTTCCAGATGCTGTATCAGTGGGAGGTCGGCCGGGCCGCACCCGAGACGGCCGCGGCCGATTACCTGGCGATCGAGCAGGAGGGGGTCCAGCCGCTCACCCCGGCGAACCGCCGATTCGCCGAAGCGCTGGTGGCCGGCACCGTGGCCGACGTCGCGGCGATCGATGCGCTCATCGGCAGCCACGCCCGGCACTGGCGGATCGAGCGCATCGCGATTGTCGATCGGCTGATTCTGAGACTGGCCATCTTCGAACTGCTGCACGTGCCGGACACGCCGCCGAGCGTCGTGATAGACGAGGCGATTGAACTGGCGCGGACCTTCAGCGAGGAGGAGGCCGTGCGCTTCGTCAACGGCGTCCTCGATGCGGTGTACAAGAGCTTGCCGTAGGGGAATGTCCCGAAGCCCGGAGATCGTGTGGGTCGATGGCTTCCGTGAGTTTCTTCTGATGGAGCCCGGGGTCTTCCCTGGCCTGAGCGAAGTCGAAGGCCCTGGCCTGAGTCCCTCGACGTTGCTCGTGACTCCCTGAGCGTGTCGAAGGGGGCGACGTCGAAGGCAGACCCCGGGTTGCCCGTCGAGACAGGCGAGTTCCGGCGTAAGATCCAGGCAGAACCCCGTATGTCTGACGACAACGAACTGATCCAGCAGCGCCGGGCGAACCTGGCGCAGATCCAGGAACTCGGGATCGAGATCTACCCGAGGTCGTTCGCGCGTACCGACACGATCGAGGCGCTGGTCGGCGACCATGGATCCCGCACACACGACGAACTCGAGACGTTGCGGCCAGAGACGACGACCAGCGGCCGCATTCTCGCCATCCGGAGCTTTGGCAAGGCCAGCTTCCTGGTGCTGACCGACGGCCGTGCCCGCATCCAGGCGTACATCCGGCAGGACGCGCTGCCGGAACGGGATTTCTCGCTCTTCAGGCTGCTCGATGTCGGCGATTTCGTGGGCGTGGCGGGCCGGGTGTTCCGCACCAGGACCAACGAGTTGACCATCTGGGCCTCGCACATCGAGTTCCTCGCCAAGTGTCTCCGTCCGCTGCCGGAAAAGTGGCATGGGCTGCAGGATATCGAGATTCGCTATCGGCAACGGTACCTGGATCTGATCGTCAACCCGGAGTCGCGTCGTGTGTTCGAAGTCCGCAGCCGGGTGCTGACCGGGATCCGGCGCTTCCTCGATGGGCGCGGTTTTCTCGAAGTCGAGACGCCGATGATGCAGGCGATGGCCGGCGGAGCGCTCGCCAGGCCGTTTGTCACGCATCACAACGCGCTGGACCTCGATCTCTACCTGCGCATCGCGCCCGAGCTCTACCTCAAGCGGCTGACGGTGGGTGGTATCGAGCGGGTCTACGAGATCAACCGGAATTTCCGCAACGAGGGCATCTCCACGCAGCACAACCCCGAGTTCACGATGCTGGAGTTCTACCAGGCCTACAGCGACTACCGCGAACTGATGGACATGACCGAGCAGCTCATCTCGACCATCGCCAGGGATGCGATCGGGACCGACACCTGCACGTTCGGCGGCCATGAGATCTCGCTGGCGGCGCCGTACCGGCGCGTCTCGCTGCGCGGATCGGTCTGCGAGGAAGCGTCGCGGCGGCTCGGTGAGGCGGTTGTCGAGGACGAGCTGCGCGACCGCGGCCGGGCCGCGGGCCTGGCCGAACGGCTCGGCATCCCGGTGACGCCGGGCGTCGGGCCAGGCAGAATCGCGGCGGAACTGTTTGAGGCGCTGTGCGAGAGTTCGCTCGTCCAGCCCACATTCGTCTACGACTTCCCGACCGAGGTGTCGCCGCTCTCGAAGCAGCGCGCCGATGACCCGGATACCGTCGAGCGGTTCGAGCTGTACATCGGGGCGTTCGAGGTCGCCAATGCGTTCAGCGAGCTCAACGACCCGGCCGAGCAGCGCCGGCGGTTCGAACAGCAGTTCGCGGATCGCCAGCGGGGCGACGAGGAAGCGCACGGGATGGACGAAGACTACATCCGGGCGCTCGAGTTCGGCATGCCGCCCGCGGGCGGCGAGGGCATCGGCATCGATCGTCTCGTCATGGTGCTCACCGGGAGCCCGTCGATCCGCGACGTGATCCTCTTCCCGCAAATGCGTCCGCAGGCTTGAGTGTCATGACGCTGCCATACGAGGTCCACATCGCGCTTCGGTATCTGCTGGCGCGCCGCAAGCAGGCGTTCATCTCCGTCATCTCCCTGGTGTCGACGCTCGGCGTGGCGGTCGGCGTGATGGCGCTCATCCTGGCGCTCGCGCTGATGACGGGCCTGCAGCAGGAACTGCGCAGCCGCATCCTGGGCGCCACCGCCCATATCTTCGTGTGGAAGCAGAGCGGGATCGCCGACTACCAGTCGGAAGCAGCCGCGCTCCGGTCGGTGCCCCGCGTGGTGGGAGCGGCGCCGGCGATCCTCGGCAAAGCGCTCATCTCGACGGGGCACGGCGAGGCGTTCATCACGTTCAAGGGAATCGATCCCGTGCTCGAGACCGGCGTCACCGACATCAGCCGCGCGATGACGAGCGGGCGGCTCGACGCATTGGCCACCAGCGCCACCGACGAGCGGCCCGGTATCGTCATCGGAACGGATCTGGCCCATACGCTGGGCGTGGTCGACGGCGATGAGGTGACCCTGCTGACGCCGCAGGGCTCGCTCACGCCGATGGGGGTGTACCCGCGATCGCGGCGCGTGCGGGTGGTGGGACAGTTTTCGCTGGGCCTGTTCGAGTTCGATTCGGCCTACGGGTTTGTCAGCCTGCCGCTGGCGCGCCGGCTCGTGGACCGCGACACGATCGAGCTCATCGAACTGCGCGTGGATGACATCTACGCCGCTCCCGCGGTCGCCCGCGAGATTCCAGCGCGGCTGGGCGCAGCGTACGTGGCGCAGACGTGGGCCGACCTCAATCGGGCGCTGTTCTCGGCGCTGTGGCTGGAGAAGATGGCCATCTCCATCACGATCGGCCTCATCGTCATGGTCGCCGCACTCAATATCGTGGCGTCGCTGGTGCTGCTGGTGATGGAGAAGAGCCCCGATATCGCCATCCTGAAGACCATGGGCGCGTCGGCGCGGAGCATCATGAGCGTCTTCATGCTCCAGGGGCTGTTGATTGGAACGGTGGGGACGCTCATCGGCGCCGCCGGCGGCTACGGGCTGGCGACGATCCTGGACCGCTATCGGCTGATTCGCGTCCCGATGGACGTGTACCAGATCGCCTACGTGCCGTTCGTGCTGCAGCCCATGGATCTCGCGGTGGTGGTCGGGTCGGCGATTGTCATCTGCTTTGTCGCCACGATCTATCCATCGCGGCAGGCCGCCAAACTGGACCCGGCCGAGGCGCTGAGATTCGGATAGTCGGGGTTCGGGGACGATGACGCAGGGGCGGGCCCCCGCCTGCCCTGAGCGGAGTCGAAGGGTGCCCGCCCGGACAACGGGCAACCACAGGGGGTTGCCCCGACAAGACCATGGGATGTGTTGCAGGGGCGCGATTGATCGCGCCCATTGCGGAATCGAGAGTGGAGCGACCGGGCACGCCATGTCCTTTCTGACTGTCACCGACTTGCACAAGAGCTACCTCGTGGGACAGGAGCGTCTCCATGTCCTGCGTGGTCTCGATCTGGAAGTCGAGGCGGGCGAGATGGTGGCCATCGTCGGGGCATCGGGCGTGGGCAAGAGCACGTTGCTGCACGCGCTCGGCGGCCTGGATCGCTGGGAACAGGGGCACATCCGCATCGGTGAGACCGTGATCGGCGACCTGCCCGATCAGGGGCGGGTCAGGTTCCGGAATCAGCACGTGGGATTCGTCTTCCAGTTTCACCACCTGCTCCCCGAGTTTGACGCGATCGAGAACACCGAGATGCCGCTGCGGATCGGGCGGATCGATCCAGGCGTCGCGCGGGCGCGGGCTCGAGACCTGCTGGGGAAAGTGGGTCTGGCGGACCGGCTCCGGCATCGGCCCGGCATGCTGTCGGGCGGCGAACAGCAGCGCGTCGCGATTGCCCGGGCCCTGGTGACACGTCCTGCGCTGCTCCTGGCCGACGAGCCCACCGGCGACCTCGACGAATCGACGGCCGACGCGTTGCACGTGCTGCTGCGCGACATGCACCGCGAGTACGGCCTGACCTCCGTGCTGGCCACGCACAATCTCCGGCTGGCGGCGTGCTGCGATCGAGTCTGGCGTCTGGCTGACGGCCGCCTGTCTCCCGCATGACCCTCCTGGACGCGTCATGGTGCCGGATGGCGCATATCCTCGTCACCCCGGCGGAAGCCGGGGACCTGCCGCGGAATCCCGCCTTCGCGGGACTGACGACAAGAAAATGTCATGTCGCGCGCGGGGTTGGCCGTGCTTCGTGAACCGGCGGACAGCCCGAATCGAAGTTTGCCGTATAATTAGTGGGGAAGTCGTCGTCACCAGGTCGTACACCGTCACGCGGGTGTCCCGATGTTCGAACGATACACAGAACGAGCCCGTCGAGTGCTGTTTTTCGCCCGCTACGAGGCGAGCCAGCTTGGCAGTGTCTCCATCGAGACCGAACACCTGCTGCTTGGGCTGATTCGCGAGGGCAAAGGCCTCACCAGCCGCCTCTTCTCCCGTGCCCACGTGTCGCTCGACACGATCCGGAAGGAGATCGAGGGCCGGAGCGTGTTTCGGGAGAAGGTGTCGACCTCGGTCGAGATTCCGTTCAGCAGCGAAACGAAGCGGACCCTGCAGTACGCCGTCGAGGAAGCCGACCGCCTTCTGCACAATTACATCGGCACCGAACACCTCCTGCTCGGGATCCTGCACGAAGATCGCTCGCTGG